>OFFJ01002652.1_pt1 | contig 11163 bp, 9 predicted proteins | sample 1521261 | NCBI WGS metagenome assembly OFFJ01 (sample SAMEA3504122, study PRJEB24116) | mouse gut metagenome | biome: mouse gut; feature: mouse-associated habitat; material: faeces | place: Denmark | collected 2011 | reverse complement strand
GACCTGGCATATACAGAAAAAGTCAAATATATGACCGCCAACACAGCCGCCAGGGCCAGCAGAAATATCCATGGCAGTTTCAGAGTAATGCAGTGGTTCATCATATCCAGCTGCCTGCATACAATAAGGCTTAAAATGCTGCCGCAAATAAGGGATATTGCCAACGAACCGCCAAGATAGATCCCAATTTCTCTGTCCAGCATTTTATTTAGCTGATTCTTCGTTGTTCCTACAACCTCAAACAGGCCAAATTCACATTTTCTGCTCTGGAAATCAACCAGAAACATGTTCATCAGGCTGATACTTCCAAAGATAAATAAAATGGCTGAAATCATATACATCGCCCTGATAGACGAATGATATCTGTACTGAATGTTGGCAATCGTCTGCTCAACCGCATTTACTTCTATTGTCCCGTTCTTGTCCGCTATCTTGCGGACTGCATCCAGAACCTCCTGAAAATATCCGTCGGAAGCTTTCACAGCGAGGATGCCTGTCTGCTCTGTGATTCCTGTCAGTTTTTTTGCCGTATCATATGTCATGATAAAATAAGGGCTTCCCGGTACAACCGGGCTGTCCTCCATCAGATCGGCCCTGTCGTATGTCCCGACTACGACAGCTTCTATATCAAAGCTGCTGCCGTCTGAAGCCCTTCCCCCGATTTTCAGGGTATCCCCGACTTTGGCCGTATCTTCTTCCGCTAATATTCCGTTTCTTGCAGCCATATCATCATAATCCGCCGTTCCGTCAGATAAAACGGTCTGCTTCTCTTCTACCTGTTCCCGGTTTAAGGTCGGGAAAAAGTCGGTAATGCTTGTAATTGACCCGCTTCCGCCCGGAAATGTTATGGTCATATGGATACAATCGCATTCCGTAATTTTCTCTATTCCATCTATTTCTTCCAATTCCTGAAGCAACGTCTGGCTTTTCAGTGGATTTCCCTCCAGCTGCAGCTTTGAGCTTCCGTATGGCTCCGACTCCTTATCAAACGAACTTCCCACCGTATTTTTTATCTGTATCAGGATGTTCCCATAGGGATAGTACTTGAAGTTCGCCTGTTTTTCCGGATCAACCGAACCGGCAGCCGTGGAGGTAACCAGCAGAAACGCCCCACTCATTCCAAGCATGAAAAGTGTCAAAACTGCTTTTTTTCGATTCCTCTGTATATTCATTTTGGCTAAATTGAACGGTGTAAATCTCCGGTGCAGCCCCCGGCTGTTCTTGACCTTCCCTGTATACGCAAGATACCTCGTACCCTCTACCGGGGACGTATGCATTGCCACCCGTACAGGCTTAAAAATCGCAATATTCACGGTCAAAAAAGCTGCCGCCGCAACCAGAACGGCATAAAGAACTGCCGTTTTCACACGAAATCCATCGGGACAGCCGGCAAACCCGATCAGAATGCCAAATACAAGCCCCATCGGGATCCCCATCAGGGCATACAAACGCCCCTCTTTCCCTGCCATCCTTTTCATCTGCTTTTTTGTCATTCCAATCGTCCGCAGCCGTCCAAACATTTGAACATTCTTTACAATCTTTGTATAAAAAACACCATAAACAATCGTCGCGGCCAGAACCGCCGTCAGCACAGCCAGAACCGGAACCGGAATGGGAATCCCGGATTTTATTGCCCCCGACATAACCGCAAAATATTCTGTAAGGTTGATCTGTTCTTTTACAATGCCTGTATCCCGTATGACCTCTTCGGCAAAATCAAGAATCGCTCCTGAGCTTATGGCTTTCGTATTCAGCCTTGTATATGCGGTTACCTGAAACATATCTTCTGATAAACTGCGCGCAAGTTCTTTATTTACATAGATGAAATATCCGTCGCTCTCTTTTGTATCATTCAGGATGCCCGAAAGTATATATTCTGCCTCCTGACCTGTTCCGGTCAGGTCAAGCGAAACCGTATCGCCGGCCTGATAAGATTTTCCCAGATAATCAATATAATTTTGCGGCAGCATGATCTCATTCACCTTTTGCGGAGTATTCCCCTGCAAAGTCTTTTCTTCCTGATGCAGGAAATAATCCTGGTTCCCATATGCAACCGTGATGGTCTTGCTATCCACATAAAACAGTCCGATTGCAGAGTACTCGCCAATCCATAAAACATCTCCCTTTTCAAGCAGCCGATCCGACTGCTCGTCTGTAATTCCCAAAATGCCAATTTGCGCTTTGTTTCTCTGGGTATTTTTATATTTCTCCTGTAAACCTGACGAGATTAAAATGATGGAAAGGACCATGCAGACAGAGAGCGCAATCGTAAAGAGCAAAAGCAGCCTGCTTCTCTTATCTGCCCTCATGCTTCTGTTTGCCAGTTTCTTTACAACAGAGCTGGTGTCGTTCTCAAAAGGCCATGTCATGATCTGCCACCTCCCCTGCGAGGCAGCGCCCTCTTTCCGGTTCCTGGCAGCATTTCGTCAGAAGGCTTTCCCAGATCGCGTCGCGCCTGCCTTCCTTTACAAGGTAGCGCCCCCTCACTAGCGTCCGAGGGCAGGTCGTCGGAAGGCATTTTAAAAGCGCTCCGCACTTGCCTTCCTCCTCCAACAATCCTGCCATCCTCAATTCGGACTATGCGGTCGGCAAGCTGGGCAATCTCGTTGTTGTGGGTGATCATCACAATCGTCTGGTTAAACTCCATGCTGGTGCGTTTCAAAAGCCCCAGCACATCGGCGCTGGTCCTGGAATCCAGATTTCCGGTGGGCTCGTCGGCCAGGATGATGGCCGGTTTGGTGATCAGCGCGCGGGCAATGGCGACACGCTGCTGCTGTCCGCCGGAAAGGTTATTGGGCATATTCTGCAGTTTATCTTGAAGTTAGAAATATAGTCTATTGTCACATATTTTTCCCTCACAGTCGAGGTACGCACTATCTACCGGTTCTTTCCGCTGTTAATTGAATTCAGCGTGAAAAAGTTCGTGGAACAGTACTTTGGCTTTTAACAGTTCAAAGCTGTTCCTACCATACATAATCCGTTTTATTACCTTGATTTTATTCACGCTTCCCTCTGCTAAGCCATTGTTATACGGATAGATAATTCCATTTTTGATAGCTGTCGAATCTTTCATTATACCCTCCACGAATGACTGCAGTTCAGATATATTGTGCTTCTTGGCAGACTCTATCCATGCGTCCAGCTTCTCAGGTTTTTGGGAAAATATTGCCGTGTGGAATTCCTTTACTAGGGAATAAATAGCGCTTAGCAATGGATATGTCTCCACTGCCTGCTTATACTGGCCAGCAGTGATTGTGGCGACATCTTCCAGCTTCTTATAGATCAGCTGGCAGAGGGATTTCCTTTGGATGAATTCAGACTGGGGCTTGTCCTGCTCCTCCTGCTCCCGCATCCGTGACCTTTCCTTTTGCATGAACATCCTAAGGGATGCAACGCTTCCCGTATATCCTTTTTCACAAAGAGTCTTATGGATCTGGGGATATGTAAGCCCCTGGCTCCGGAGATCTATGACATCTTTCTCGTAGGGGGCCAGCTTGCCAGGGATCCGTGCATTATAATGGCCATTTGTAACGCGATAGCCAGGGTTCAGGTAATTTTGTATAGTTTTACATGTATGGTGCATCATAGCTGAAATCTGCTCAATCGGATACCCATCCCGCGCCAGCTTTCTGGCTTCATCCACCTCCTGCTGCTTCTGCTGTAGTGCCAGCTGGTGCTGCCTTTCCCGGGAGATTGCCCTGTCCTCCGGAATCTCACCCTCCGGAATGACAAGATATTTTCGGATGGTTGCGGGAGACGAATGCAATAACAGTGCGATGTCGGATACCGTCAGGCCCTCTTTGCGCTTCTTATGGGCAAACTTGATCCGGAGCGGCCTGTTTGCAGTATTGTACAGCGCCGCCATCTCCTCCGAGACTGCTTCAGCTAACGGAATCTCTACTCTGGCGGGAAATTCCCTGATGATATATTTGTTTATGGCATCTGAAAGTCCCTTTATTAGATGGAAACGGTCGCTGACCTGTACTGCCTCTGGATGCGAATCCGTTGCGGCTGACGAATAAGCGGATGCCCCGTCCCTGGATACGACCTGGATGTTTGGAAATGTTGCGAGCCATCTGCTGACATCAGCGGTTTCCCTAGAGGGAATCATGTCAATTACCCTATGGCTCTCAAGATCGACCATCACTGTCCCATAGGAAAACCTTTTACGGAGAGCGAAATCATCCACACAGACCTTTCTTACGCAAGCTTTATCCACAATTGACGGCATTTTTTTTAAGCAGGCTGCAGATGCTGCTCTTGCACACAACGACATTTTCGCTTTTCAAAAGCCTTGAGGCATTCAATGAACTTAACTGTGTCGAAGTATGGATAATATTCTTGACCAGCCGGTCTGTCTTTTTTGCCTTTTGGGCAGCAAAGGGATGTCTCTCAGCAAACGTTTTATGCGGACAGTCTGGATTATAACAGAAGAATTTTCGTGTATCCACTAATAAGACGACCTGCTTATCCTGGATTGGCAGATCCTGAATCTCCCTCTGATATGTTGAATGGACATGCATGCTTTTTGAGCCGCAGAATGGACATGCCAGCTCTTCTTTTCTGGATCGTATATGAAAAACAACCACCGTATCTTTAATGCGGTATCGTACTAATTCGTAATCCTGATTGAGCAATTTTATGAATTCGTCCATATGGCATTCACATCCTTTTACTGAACTTTGAGCATATTATAGTGCTTTAACACATTAATGTCAACAAATAATGGAAAGAACCTATCTACCGTTTACTTTCTAAATATGCGGCGGTCTGCCTTTTCCCAGGCAGGCAGGCCGGCCGGGCGGACTGATAACGGAAATTACTTGGAAAGCGGGGGAATAAGAGGTAATATGCTTACACGGCGGTTTGCGTTTCTCCTATATCGGGCGAATGGCGAAAAACTTTAGTCATTCCAGTGATATTTTGGATTTGATTTATAGTCGTTTCGTGCAATTTATGGGAGTTTCGTGCAATGGCGTTTGATAGGATGTCCTTTAATCCGATATAATTTATGACAGAAAAGTGAGGAAATGCGTATGAAGATAGCGGTCTGCGATGACAGCGGGGAGGACAGGGGCGCACTGCGGGCGCTGCTGGAAGCCTGCGGTTATGATTTTGAAATAAGGGAATACGGCTCCGGCGCGGAGCTTTATGCGGATATGGGGTATGTACGGGAATGCGGCATCGTGTTCCTCGACATCAACATGGAGGGCATGGACGGGCTGGAGGCGGCGGGGAGGATCAAGGCGGAATGCCCGAAGGTACATATCGTGCTGGTGACCGCCTATGTGAACTATGCGCTGGACGGGTACAAGGTGAAGGCCAGCCGATTCCTCTTAAAGGATGACCTGGAACAGACGCTGCCGGAATGCGTGGAGGACATCCTGCGGGAGGAGCGGGTGGTGGAGTTCGACTTCGTGGAAGGGAACGTGCGCCTGCGGGTGGACGATATCATCTATGTTGAGACCAGCAAGCACAAGAACGTGTTCTACACGGCGGGGGAGATGTACAGCATCTATAAGAAGATGGATGAGCTGGAGGCGGAACTGGCGGGGATGGGCTTCGTGCGGATACATCAGAGTTTCCTTATCAACATGAGGTACATCGGGAAACTCAGCAGCTATGTCATGGTCCTGACCACGGGGAAGGAGATTTCCGTGCCGAAGTCCAGATACCCGGAAGTGAAGCGGCAGTACACATTGTTTAAGGGGGCTGAGTGATTATGGAGAGTTTAATCGTTTCTTGGTTTATTATTGTAATAGAAACATGGGGGAGCATGTACTTTTTTGACACTTTTTTGGAGCAAAGGAAAACAGAGCAGTTATGGAAATACAGATACGGGATTCTTTTTCTTCTAATTGTGACTGCCGTCCGCATAAACCGGTGGCTTGGTATCGGAATGTGGAAACCGTGTTTGATCATACCCGTGCTCATGGTATGCTGTATGCTGTTTTACCGCATTAGGTGGAAACAGGGCATATTTTTTTCCTGTCTGAATTACTGCCTTATGTTGCTGACAGATTTTTTATTGATGCAGGTGGGAAATATTTGGATTTCGCAGGATTTTGTAAGGAATACTGAATATGTTTTTCAATTCCTTCTTCTGTCCCTGCTTGCAAAAATGACATGGCTGTGTCTGCTTTTCACACTGCGGAAGATATGGGACGGAAAAAATGATTACAGAGGGCTTTCCAATAGGGAATGGGTGAAATTAAGCATGATACCTTTATTTACGATGATGGCCCTTTGTGTCATATTATTTGGCTATAGTAGTGAAAAAAGGATGCAGGGTGTATACCTTTTCCTTGCAGTTGGATTAATTATGGTGAACTTAATTGTTATAGGGTTGATGCAGGGAATCATTGAAAAAGAGGAATTGTTACGGGAAAGCGCACTGGCAGGCCAGAAGAAGGAGAGCCAGTTTGCCCATTACCGGGATATGCAGGCGGTCTATGAGCGGCAGGGGAGGAAGATGCACGACTACAAAAACCAGATAAGGACAATGCAGGTGCTGTTGAAGAAGGGAGACACGCAGGCCGCCGCCGCGCTTGCGGAGCGGCTGACGGAGAGCATATCGGTGGAGATGGCGGTAGTCAGCACGAACCACCCGGTGGTGGATGCCGTCCTGAACCAGAAGTTCCATGCCGCAAGGGAACAGGGCGTGTCCATGACATTCCGGGTGGGCGACATGGGCGGGATTCGGCTGAATGAGGAGGAGACGGTGATCCTGCTCTCCAACCTACTGGACAACGCCATCCATGAGTGCGTGAAGGTGGTGCGGCAGGGGAGGAATGCCGTCATCCATGTTAAGCTGGTGCAGGAGGGAGGGAAGCTGATCTTCTCCGTAAGGAACCCCGTGGTGGAAAAAGTGCAGGCCACGGAAGGCACCGGCCTGTCGAACGTGAAGGCCGTGGTGGATAAATACGGGGGTGATTTCGCCGTTTCTTGTGACGCAGAAAAGTTCCAGGCGGTGGTGATGCTATAAACTTTATGGTCATTTCATGCAATTTATAGTCACTTGGTGCAATCTGGGTTGGAAAACAGGATTCATCTACCGACAGATTTGATAAAGGTAATGGCAGAAATTGCGGTGAGTGATGATTCGCTGTTTAGCTGAATGTGGGCGTGATGCCCGGACTTACCATAAGGGGGACGGGTGGCTTTGAATGATAGAGGGGCACCGTAGCGGATAAGGGAAATGAAACTTTATTGAGAGCTGGTTCGTATTATCAACGGATAACAGGTTCCCATAATTTATGGCAGAGAAGTAGGAGGGCTTGAAAAATGCGTGTCAACAGAATATCGGCATTACTTATTACGGCAATGATGATTCCCACAATCAGCGGATGCACCACACAGGGAAGCCCCGCCCCCGGATGCCGTGCATCAGATTGAGGATGACGGCTCGGCGGTCTATGATGATGACCCGATAGCGGATGAAAGCATTCTGACATCTTGAAGTAAGGAAGATCATGCCCGGACTTACCATAAGGGGGCATGGGTGGCCCTGAATGACAGAGAGGTCAATGGATTAAAATTGATAACATATGTAGAAAGGTTGGTAATATGGATATTCAAGCAATTTTGCCGCAAATCAATAATGCTGTAAATTTATCAAGTAACGGCATCAAATGCGGAGATGAATTTGAAAAACTTTTACAGCAGGTGAGTGAGGAAACAGATATTGCAGAGATGAAGAAATTTCTGGACGAAAAGTTTAATGTAAATACGGTTGTTGTAGATTACAGTTGTGAAAAAACAGATACAGAGGCAGAAATGTATGACACTGCAATGCTGGAGAAATATGATATGCATGGTGGGAGAAATGTGATTATTTCAAAGAAAACCTTATTAAGGATGAAAAAGGATGGCGCCTTTAGACAGAAAGTGTATAAGTCAATTGAAGATATACCGTGGACAAGTAAATTGACGGGAGGCGAGGTAAAAGGCAATGGAGTATTTATCCATGAAGATGGAACGGGAGGTTACTATTTGGAGTTTGATTGGGGGGATGATGATGAAAAAACAAAATCAAAGAAAAGTAAGGTGCTGTACTCTGACAGTTCGGGTGTAAAGAAGTTAGATATTCCGGTATTGGGTGAACGAAACAATATTGGATTGCAGACCGATATTCTTATTTCTTTGATGGGAGCGAATTTTAGTTATAAAAGGAAAAGTAATGATGCTGGTTTCTGATTAACGGAAAAGGAATAAAAGGCACAGGGATAGGCAATGAACCGCTCGGACTTATTACAAGGGAGCGGGCGCGGCTCTGAACGACTGAGGGGCCGCAATAATAAAAAATGGAGGACATTTGGAGATGAGTGTAAATGGAATAGGAGCGGGCTATCCCGCATGGCGTGATATGGGAAAGGCACAGAGGAATGGTTCGGGAACGGGCTTCGCGGGCAGGATGGCGGATGCAGATGCGGCAGGGAGCAGTTCTCCCATAAGAAACAGCATGAGGGCGGCGGGGCAGACTTCGGTGCTGGATGCGTACCGTGCATCGGCGGCATCCGGGGTACGCAATGTAAAGCCTGCCTATGATACATACGAATCCGAGAATTTTAGGATTGTGCCGGACAACGAGGCAGGGTGTTTTGACATCTACAATAAGCAGGGCGAACGGATAGGCGCTTTTGATTATTCTGACATCAAGGTCAGGCAGGACAGCCAGACAGGAAAGCAGTTTTTGATTTCAGAACACGGAACTATGAGTTATGATGCCATGGTATTGGACGGCGAGCTGAAAGACGCCCTGCAGAATGTCATGGGCGTGGAAACGCTGGAAACGGAGGAACTGTCCGGATTCACCTTAAAGACCCATTCCGGCACGGGCATACAGTATCTGGTGCGGGATGGCGAGGAAGGCCGTGGGGGAAAAGTCCTTTTGCAGAGCGAGACAGACAGGGAAAGGTATGAGGCCCTTGCGGAGACCTACTTCAATAAATATCCCAATCTGGTACATGATAAAAACGCCGCATACATATGGGCTGATTTGGAGATTAAGGGACTGGCACAGCACACGAATAATGGGATTGTTTGTATGGGCTTTAATGGGATGTCCTATAATGACAATTCAAATTATAAGAACAATTGGAGCGTTCTGTTTTCGGGAGATACCTATAAGGCGGTTTTTGACTGGCTGCAGAACAACAGGGGAAGTATTGAAGAAATGCAGAAATTTGCTACATGGCAGGATGTGTTTAAGAGCATTGGCAGTCACTATGAGCGGGTATGGTCTGATGAAGAAGAAAAACAGGGGTATCTGAATAACTAATCGGCATATCCCCAATAAGCTACAGCCTGACAAAGCAGGGCAGGCATCCCCGGCGTTCTGGCAGATTGGAGAATATAATTGTGATAAGAGAGGTATTTGGGATGTTAAAAAAGCTGAACCAAATTACAAATATAACAATCGGTTCTTTTGTAGGAGTTTTCATTGGATGTGGAATATATGTATTTTGTGATTATAAAAAACACCCTGATTTATATGCTATGCAATCAGCACCGTGGTACACAAGTATTTTTGTTTATGGCATAGTTATGCTTATTTTTGTGACGGTGGCGGTTATTGCGAAGCTGATCATCCGAAAAAAGATGAAAAAGGAAATAAAGCCAATAGACACATATCCCCAATAAGCCACAGCCGAACAAGGTTGGGCAGGCATTCCTGGCATTCCGGCAGATCGGTGGTGCTGCCATCTGTTTCGTGGAACGGAACAGAACCAAACTTTACTGTAAACATTTCCCGGAACTATTTGCTGACAATATTTTTCTGTGCGGAGGCAGAAGGCTGGGAGATAACTTTTCATAAGAATGCAACTGTCAAAGATGTAGATGCGCTGATTGGATTTTGTTCGGACAGCTTAGGCATTTATCCCGTCCGGAACGTTGGAACAAAATGAAGAGGTAATGGATATGTATTCTTATTCTGAAATAGTGAACGAGTTATTAAAGGAATTTCCATAGATCAGTGGGCGTTACGCAGGAGAGCTGGCATGGATTCAGGATACATTTCAAGGTCAGGAAACCAAGGGACAGACGATTTGTTTTGACCGATGCTTCTGCGATTACATTGGTCGCCTGTTGGTGAGCGGGCACCAGGATAACGTCAAGATAAAACAGGTCTTTGCTTTTTTAGAAGACATGGCCACAAGTGAAGATCAGGAAGTTAAGGATCTACTGCAGGTAACGATTTTGGAATATCTCCGCAGCTGGTATCTGTTACAGAGGGAATCTGAGAAGTTCATGCAGCCAGAAACAAGGAAAATGTTTGATACTGTAAAAGGTTATCTGGAAGAGCCGGCAAAGGATGAAATCCCCGATCTTCTTTGAAACCAGCATTTATCTTACTGTTTCTTGTATCCATTCGGCATGAAATCATTTGACAGATTGTGAGCCTATATACTATTGATAGATTGTGCAATGTCCTAGACTGTAATATTGAGGAAATTGTTACGCAATATAGAGACGAAAGCCCACTTACAAAATCATGTAGGTGGGCTTTACTCATACTGTAGACTTTAAGGAGTGTTATTAAACCTCTATACTTCGCGTCTTAGAATTTATCGTATCTTACCATAATCATATCTGTACGACGGCTTTTTCTTTTGCCGTCGTGCGGCAGATTAAGATAATTGCACTTCTATTTACTGATTTCTGTACCTGCATTGTGAATTTCAATCATATAAATGTCACAAGGCGATAGTTTCATATTTTCGGTAGACAAGCTATTTGCAAGTTCAGTGGACTTGTCTGTGAGCATTTTTTTAATATCGCCGCCCACAATTTCTTCTTCACTTAGACCATTCAAGTAATTTTGCATTTCTTCTTTGAATGTAAGCAACGCCTTATCTCGTTCTGCCACTGATACAAATTTCGGGGCTTGGATAGAATAAACGGCAGTTGCATCAACGAAACAGGTAAAATCATATACCGTTTCCCCCTCATCGTCCAAATAGTCGCAAGGTCTGCTTAGTTTGGAGAGTGGCATAGAAATAAAAAATTCCTCTCCCATATTCTCACCATATAATTCCTGTGACGAAAAACTGATTGTTGTAGTGAAGAAATCATAATTTTCGTCATCGGGGGATATGGTACTTATTACATCAGCTACTGCGGCAAGGAACTCTGTCAATTCATCGGGCGTTGAAGCAAGTG
>OFFJ01002649.1_pt1 | contig 11177 bp, 8 predicted proteins | sample 1521261 | NCBI WGS metagenome assembly OFFJ01 (sample SAMEA3504122, study PRJEB24116) | mouse gut metagenome | biome: mouse gut; feature: mouse-associated habitat; material: faeces | place: Denmark | collected 2011 | reverse complement strand
TACTTTTTTGAAGTTTATCCAAACGATAAACCAAAGTATTCCTGTGAATATAAAGCTGACGTGATGTTTCAGATACATTGAGATTATTTTCAAAAAATTTATAAATCGTAATCAGCGTCTCCTCATCAAAATCATCCGGGGACTTCTGGTCAAAAATCTCACTGATAAACATTTTACAAAGCGGAATCGGAAGCTGGTAAATCAAACGTCCAATTCCCAAGGTAGAATACGCTACAATCTGGCTCTCCGGAAAGAAAATTTTCCCAACGTCCAATGCCATTCTCGCTTCTTTATAAGAGCGGGACACATCTTTAATCTCTGAAACAATTGTGCCGTAAGAAATGCGGACTTCACGCCTAACATCCCCTTTAAACAAATCTAAAATCACTTCCGCCGTCTTATTCAAGTCTTCATAGTTTTCGTCTCTGCCTAGTTCTTTTACAATAATAATATCCTTCTCGTCCACAGCAGTCACAAAATCTGTCGGTTTATTCCCATAAATGCCGCGGATTTTCTCTATATCATTTCCATCTTTATCACGAGATGTCTCAATCAAAAACACGACCCTTTGAGCTTCCGTATCAATATGAAGACGTTTGGATCTATTATAAATATCCACTAAAAGCAAATTATCAAGAAGAAGATTCTTTATAAAATTATCGCGGTCAAAGCGTTCCTTATATGCTACTAAAAGACTTTGTATTTGAAATACAGCTACTTTACCTACTGTATATACGTCTTCACTTTCTCCTTTCGCAAGAAGAATATATTCCAATTGATGTTCATCAAATACTTTAAAAAACTGGTATCCCTGCATAAGCTGTGAATCCGCTGGAGAATTCGCAAACAATTCTGCTGCTTCTACATAATCTTCCGGTTCTGGAAATGTAGTTGCACTGACCTTTCCCTCAGTATCTATCATACATAAATCAATTCTTGTAATCCCCTTTAATCCTTCAAGCGTATTCTGCAATATCTGATTTGAAATCATATCTTAGTCTCCTTCTCCGAAACATAAACTACTACTCTAGCTATTTTAAGCTAAATTAGCAAAAAAATAAAGAGGAAATGCAATACTTTTATGCATTTCCTCAATTTTTTGTGTATTCCAGAAACCCTTCCCCTAAAACTTCTCTTGCATCAGATACGATAACAAAAGCGTAAGGATCTATTTCCACAACAATTTCTTTTAAATCTACAATCTCTTTTTTGGATACAACGCAGTAAAGCAGACATTTTTCAGTATCAGAATACATTCCTTTCGCATAAAGTCCCGTCACGCCCCGATTTAACTGTTTCATAAGAGCCTGCGCCACTTTCTCATAACAGTCTGTGATAATAAGCGCCGCTTTTGAAAATTTCATGCCCTCCATCAATGCATCCGAAACTTTTGACGTGATATAAATAGCAATTACCGCATACAATCCTGTTTTTACACCAAATACATACAATCCCGCCACTACAATTAATCCGTCGATTATCTGTAATATCTGAATAACCGAATAATGACGCAGTTTATGCTGTATCAAAACTGCAAGTAAATCTGTACCTCCCGTCGTTGCTTTCGCCAAAAGTACAAGTCCGATACCAATACCGGATAATACACCGCCATAAATCGCCGCTAACATTGGATCTTGCTGCGTCATATCTGCCGTTGGCAATATATACAGCCAGACAGACAACATACATGCTGAAAATCCTGTTCTTTTTACAAAATCTGCTCCCTTCATCTTCCAGGCAGCGAAAAATACTGGAATATTCAATACAAAATTCGTCAGCCACAATGGAATCTCTCTTTCCATAGATATGGAGCTTACTTGTTTGACGATAATTGCAATACCGGAAAATCCTCCCGTAACAAGGCCGACCGGAGAATACATACTCACAATCCCAAATGCCAGGCAGCCAGATCCAAGAATCATTAAAAAATAATCGGCATAGAGCAGTTTCCGATTCAACCACATCATAGTTTATTTTTCGTCCTTATTCTTCATTTTCCCATATTTCGACATCGAATGGTGCAACTTGCCTCTTAAAGCCAGTTTTTTAATTGTTTTTCCAACTCGTATTCTGTTCTGACCGTAATGAAGCGCGGTTCCAAGCCCAAACCACACACATGAATTAATCTTATCTTTATGAGACTGCAAAAATTCTTCTTCTACTGGAGATTCCAACGCCGAAATCACAATATCCGGCGCCGCCCCATTCATCTCATTGACAATAGAATCCAGATCTTCTGCATATTCCTCAACTGCACAAGTACCTACTGCAGCAAATTTTGGAACACATTCCATAAAAAACGTCTGTATCTGTTCGAGCTTTGTACCTGTCATCGCAATTAAAAAAATACGTTTTTGACTGCGTACTGCGCGTTTTAATACTTCCCGCAAAAAATCCTGTTCTCTGATTTCTTTCATACGTTGTGCGCTCGCATTGCCTGTTTCAGATAAAATTTCACATTCACCAACAATACAAAGGTCTGCCTGTTCTAAACATTCTTTTATCACCGGATGTTCCGCCGCCAAAATAAGCTGCTCCATTGTCACTGTTTCTATTACATTTAACATGGTGCTGCCAAGAAACGTATCCAACCGCAGTAAAGACTCTCTGACGGTATAATTATCTACACGCATATCCAATATACTGATTTTTTTGCAATCTGTTTTTTTAATCATACGATCCCCGACTTATATCTTAACGGACTGTCGAACATATACACCATACAAATGTCCGAAGGGTGTATTTAGTGTCTGCAACTTCTCGTTTTTTATTCTCTATGATTTTTTTGTTCTTCACCATAATATGGTTTATAGTACCCACTGTAATATCCTTTATAGGAACCTCTATAATAACGGTTATAATAACCGCTTTTCTCCATTTTCACTTTATTCAGGACAACCCCAAGAATCTTACAGCCGGTAATCTCCAACTGCTTCTTAATATCCTGAATAAAACGGTAACTGCATTTATTTGCTTCTACAACCAAAACCACACCGTCGCATTTCGGAGCAATAATCGCAGTATCAATCACAGAACCAAGAGGCGGAGAATCAATCAATACTGTATCATAATTTTCCCTTGCATATACAATCAGCTCTTCAAAATAATGATTGCCCAAAAGCTCCGTTGGATTTGGTGTTGTACGTCCCGCAAAAATAATATTCAAATTTTCTACATTTGTCTCACAAAGCACATCCGCAAGTTTCGCCTGGCCGCTTAAGTAATGGGAAAGGCCTTTGATACTGCCTTTCTTACTCTTAGCATGATGACGGCCTACTAACACAGATTTACGCAAATCTGCGTCTAAAATCAAGACTTTTCTTCCATCTTCCGCCATTGCTCTCCCAAGCTCCATAACAACGCTGCTTTTCCCTTCATCCGGCGTACAGCTTGTAAAAGTAATCACCTGAATATCTGCCCCACAAAAACTTAAGTTTGTTCTCAGGGAATTGAAAGCTTCTCTTTTTCCATATCCTAATTTTTCTAATTTCTCTAATTCTACTTTCATTTTGATTCACCCTTTCTGACGCCCCATAATTTACGTTTCTGCTTTTTCTCTGAGTTATCCGTTCCGCCTTCATCCGGCACAGAAGCCAATGTATTCAGTTTCAGGAATTTTTCAATATCATCTGCAGTTCTCATAGTATCATCCAAAATATTACGCACTACAATAAAACCAACGGAAAGCAGCAAACCAACTACTGCTCCAATCAAAATATTTTTAATATTATTCGGGCTGCTCTGGCTCTTCGCCTCAATCGCTTCTTCTACAATCGTTGGCTCGTCCACCTTCATAATCTGCGACATCTGCTTTCTGGAAACATTCACAAATTCATTGGCAATCTCTTTTGCAGCAACGGGATCCGGATACGTAATCTGAATCTGAATAATTCGGGTATTATCTTTATTCGTAATGGACATACAACCCAATAATTCCCCATAAGTTACATCCAAATTCAAATTCTCTGCTACCTGCTCTACAACAGGACGGCTTTTGATTAATTCTTCATAGTCATTTGCAAGACTGCTTCCCATCTGCAGATCTGTCAAACTGACAATCGTATCAGAATTGGCAAGTATATACATTTTAGCTGTCGAAGTATACATTGGCGTCAACGCATAAACACTAATCAATCCTGCCAGAAGAGCTCCAATAACGGTTACAGAAATAACCATCAGCAGATGGTTTATAATTAACATGAAAATCTCTCGCAAATCAATTTCAATTTCATCATTCTGGGAATTCATAGTCATCCTCTTTCTTTTTCAACTGTATTTTTTGGTATCCGCTTGTCCATTACTTGTATTTAAATAGATGTTCTCTGTTTTCATAGAGAAGACGATCTACACAAGTACTCGGCAGCTTTTTATAAAGTTTCTCTACACAATCCTTCATCATTGGCGGACGTTCTTTCAGATTATGGCAGTCACTGCCCAAAAAATGAACCATACCGCTTTCAATATATTTTCTGAGACGCGCTGATCTTCGGTCAAATACACCTCCCATCAAGCTCTCACTGTTCACTTGAACAGAAATACCCATTTTTATAATTTCATGCACTTTAGACTCATCGCCAAAAAGCGCATGTACTCTCTCCATATGCGCAATAATAGGGTAATATCCCTCTTCTACAAGTTCTTTTAAACCCTGATAAATCTTTCCATATTGCTCATTTGGATAAAACTCAACTAAAATATATCTGCTGCCTGCCATTGTCAGGACATGCCCACGTTCTATTTCCTCCTCAATTCCTCTGCGGTAAAAAACTTCATTTCCACAAAACACTTGAAAGTCAGGAGCAATCTGTTTTGCCAATTTATCAGCTTCTTTTGCAAGACGTTTTATCTTTTCATTATCTTGTTTGTGATTTCCAGGATAATTATGAGGAGTGGCAATCATCTGCCGCACGCCCTGTTCATAAGCCATTTTTAGCATTTGTTTCGTCATCTCCCAGTCTTTAGACCCATCGTCTATTCCCGGCAGAATATGACTGTGTATATCCAAATATCCTAACTGCTTCATAATTCACGATTCCTCATACGTATATATACACTTACCAAAAGAATTGTAATTCCTGCCGCAGCAGCACTTACAACATACCATGGCTGTAACCCATTTGTAAAATATAAATCCAAAAAATTCTGATAGTTTTCAGATACGGTTCCAAAAGCCGGAAACCAATCGCCGGACGAAAGGGCAAACGTCCCTGCAAGATTCCAAACCAATGCAGTAAATAAACCACCAATTACATAACGCAGCGCATGATGTCTGCTGCGATACCACCGAAATAAAAGTACAATTAAAACAACAGATATAATAGCTGATATAACGGCAGTAATCATAAAAATCATTTTCTTTTCAGAAAAAAGCTGCTGATAATCTGTAACAAAGGAAGGATACAAATATCTGACACAAATTGCCTTTGATTCCGATAGTAAAATATCTGCTGCATCTTTTACAGCAGAAGTCTCAAAAACTTCCTGCCCTTTCAGATAATTGTCCAACACTTCCTCTTGTCCAAATTGACTGCCATCTTCTGCATTTCCTCCGTCAACAAATTTATAAAATGCAAGATACGCTTCATTTTCTTCCCAAATCTCATTTGTCAACGATTCTGGCAAACCATAAGAAACAAACAATTCTTTTTGCTTCTGTAACATTTCCTGTTCCATGCCAGTCCCATAATCACTGACTCTCAAACTCTCCCGAAACAATCGGGGACTGAAATAACCAGCCAGCAGTTCTATACAAAAGAACAGCAAAAAAAGTGTCACTGACAATATGATAGCTGCTGTCAGACTAGCTGCTGTTCTGTATTTTCGCTCTTTGTGCATGTGCTATTCTCCAATTTCTTGTCCTGATATTTTTTCTGCATAAACAAAAAACCGTTCATTCCGAAGCTCTTCTTCTGCTCCAAAAGGATAGCAGGTATAAAGTACAAGCTCCTCTGTCTCTGGCTTTCGTTCTTTGTATTCCAGAACATCCAGAACTTCCGTTCCTTTTACCTTGTATTCAAATTGTCCATAATATGTTTTTATCGAAAGAACCATTCCCTCTTGTATGGACGCAAGCGGTGCAAAAAATGTAGTATCATGTCCACTGACAAGTATCTCTCCTCCCTGCCCAGGAAGTTTCCTGCCAGCATATGTCCCTACACCCTGTTCAAAAATTTCATCTGTATCACCGTAATAAATCGGCGCTTTTAAATCAATCTCATCACAAAGAATTTCTCCATACTGCTCACCCTGTAATGGAGTTATCTCTGTCTTATTTGAAACCTCTCCATTTTCAAGTTCTGCCGCATATGTATATTCCGGCGCTCCATGAATCCAAAGTGATTTCCATTTACCAACTTTGCTTTCTACAAAGCCGGATGCAAACGTTAAAAAAAGCGCTATGCCCATAATAGAAGTTAAAACAGGCATGCTAATATAACTACTCTTCTTTTTACGAATTGCCACAACCATAAGAATTAAACATACGATACAAATAATTCCTGCAATCGGGCGAATTTCTTTCATATAATATCCTGTATTTTTTACAGGAAGTCCTGTTGAAAGTACTACATCACCGTTGTTTTTAACAACATTAAGCGTTCCTTTTAAAAACTGCTCAACCGTAACCGATGTATCTTTAGACTTTTTGTTTTCTTCAGAGCCAGTACTTACTGTGGCATATGCCCCTTCATTTAAAGCATCTTTTATAATATCATTCAAATTTGTCTTTTGGGAATCGGAATATTCTGGAATGTTTGAAGATTCACCATCCTTTTCCCCCAAATTTTCGCCATCATTGCCACCTGGTATTGTCTCATTAGTTTCTGTATTTCCACTTTCTGCCCCAGTATTATCTGAGACATTCGCATCTGTCTTTCCATCTTCTGGCATCTCTGTTTCCTCTGGCGTTTGACCGCCGACTTCTACCAGATACCCCTGATCAATCCCCTGCTTCAAATTAGCATTAGCCTGCCGGATTGCGGAAGCTGCCTGAGCTTCATTCAAATCTACATCATCCGCCATTAATTTGTTATAGGCCTGTTGTTTGGCAGCCTCTGTAAACTGATACGTTTTGCCGTCATAAGATACCGTCCCGCTATAATAAGCAATAATACTTTGCTCTGCCGCATTAATATTTCCAGCGTAGACTGGTATGACGATCATCAAAAGCAGTCCAAATATCAACCCTAATCCTGCACACTGTTTTTTCCACATAGGTTTTCCTTTCCCTAAAAATGCCCCGGAGCTCATCTCCGGAGCATTTTAAGGATTGTTTTAAATTTTATTTGTATACGTTTTCAACTTTTATGTTTTCAAGATTTACTGATAATCCAAGCTGTTTCATCAACTGATTATAAGCCATCTTCACAATTGTAGTTTCGTATTCAGTATCTGTTACTTTAGATGATACGACAAGATCGTCATCCATCTTAAGAGTAACGCCAGTCTTTGTAATTTCTGCTTTTAATACAGAGTCAGTTCCGCCTACTGCTGTTTTTGCTGTAATTGTAACTGTTTTGTCTTCAGCCTGAGCCACAGTTACTTCTTTTAATGTAGTTACTTTTTCACCTTTTGTAACTGTTAATGTACAAGGATCACCATCTTTTTCTGCGTCTGTCCGCACAACAGTGATGATACCTTTATTACCAGCATCGATTGTCAAAGTATTGTCATCTGTTGCTTCAACCTTAACCTTTTCACTCAACAGTGTATTACCAAACAAAGCGCTGACTACCTTTAAAGTCTCTGAATCAAATTTGCTCCAATTTGTTTTGAAGAAATTGTTATCCCAATATTCATCATCAAGCTGGTTTGCAAGCCATGCATAATCAGCTGCCACATCAGAAGCTAATACAGAATAAACTGTTCCATTTGCTCTTGTAGCCTCATAAGCAACTGCTGTTTTATCTAATTTGTAAATAAACTCACTGTTCGTTGATGTAAGAGCTGTTTCTCTTTCAATTACTGTCACTTCACATGTAGCTGTTTTTCCGCCTGCTGTTGCTGTTACAATTGCTTTTCCACCACTTACCGGTGTAACCACACCTGCTGCATCTACTGTTGCAACAGCTGCATTGTCAACTGACCATGTTACTGTTTTGTTTGTTGCGTTTTCCGGTGCAACAACTGCTGCAAGCTGAGCAGGAGCTGCATTTGCTTTTAATGTTAATGAAGCCGGAGTAACCGTAACGCTCTCTACTGCAACTTCTGTTGGAGCCGGAGCCGGAGCCGGTGTTGTAACTGTTACAGTACAAGAAGCTTTCTTTTTGCTGCTGTCAGATGCGTATGCTGTAATTGTTGCTGTACCATCTGCTACTGCAGTTACCTGGCCATTTTTAACAGTTGCTACTTCTGTATTGCTGGATACCCAGTATACTTTCTTAGCTGTTGCCTTTGCCGGTGCAACTGTTGCTGTCAATGTCTCAGATGCTCCTGTGTTCAAAGCAAGTGTTGATGCGCTTAAAGCAACGCTCTTAACAGCTGTTAATTTTTTCACAACGCTAACTTTAACAGTTGCTTTTGCGCTTCCGCCTGCTGACTGCATTGTAATCTTAGCTTTTCCAGGTTTCTTACCTTTGATGGTTCCTTTTTTGTCGACAGTTGCAATCTTTTTCTTGCTCGTCTTAAAAGTCATTTTCTTTGCTTTTTTATCAACGTTGCTTGGTGTAACGCCATAGTTCAGTTTCAGGCTTTTGCCCTTCTGAACGTAAACCTGGGAAGCAGTCTGGATAGATTTTACTCCCTGTTTTACTGTTACAGTACATTTAGCTGCTTTTTTAATACCTTTTACTGTTACGGAGATTGTTGCTTTACCAACGCTCTTTGCAGTAACTTTACCTTTTTTGTTGACAGTAGCAACTTTTTTGTCGCTTGTCTTGTATGTAGCTTTCTTTCCTTTCGGGTTCTTTACTTTTAATGTAAAACTTCCACCTACATACATTGTCTGATTTGTTGCTGATAACTTGACTTTCGCTGCTGCTTCTGCATTTGTCGGCATTGAAATAATGCTTGTGCAAACCATTGCAAACGCAAGCAGTAACGCCATTACTCTGGGCATTGTCTTCTTTTCCATAACCCAAATTCCTCCTTTTAAATTTTATAGTACAAGTTTTTATACACTTTTATACTTTACAACAAATTATATTAAAGGTCAATACCTTTAAATTTTTTTTATTTTTTTCCTATATTACCGATAATTATCATTGCAATATGTTGTCAGTTTATACAATCACAATGGAAAATGCAATAGAAATTCCCTGGCAGTTTTCCTATTTTTTCCCATCATCCAGCCTCCATATTTCTTCATTATATTGCGCAATTGTGCGGTCTGACGAAAAATAACCAGCCTTACTGATATTCATCAGCATTTTTTTCGCCCAGCTTCTTCGGTTCTCATAGTCTTTTAACGCCTGCTCTTTTGCTTTGACATAAGATTTAAAATCAAGCAACGTCATAAACCAGTCTTTACCCAAAAGTTCATGGTATAAACGCTCCAGATTTTCCCTTCTTCCAATTGCCGTCATTTCATCACTGATAATAAAATCAACCGCACGTTTTATATCTGAATCAGCTTCATAAAACTCCTTCGCCTTATAATCAGAATTTTTATAATGTGCAATGACAGTATCGCTCGTTTCACCAAAAATAAATATATTTTCTTTGCCTGCAAGTTCTGCAATCTCCACATTTGCACCGTCCATAGTCCCAAGCGCCACTGCGCCGTTTAACATAAATTTCATATTGCTTGTACCGCTGGCTTCTTTTGAAGCAAGCGAAATCTGTTCATGGATATCTGCCGCTGGAATCAATTTCTCCGCCAAAGTCACATTATAATTTTCCACCATCACTACTTTCAAATACGGAGATACTTCAGGATCCCCGTTAATCAACTGCTGGAGACAAAGAATCAAATGAATAATATCCTTTGCAATTACATATGCGGGAGCTGCTTTTGCACCAAATAAAACGGTAATTGGCGTAGAAGGTTTGATGCCAGCTTTTATCTCAAAATATTTATGAATTACGTACAATGCGTTCATCTGCTGCCTCTTATATTCATGAAGACGCTTAATCTGTATATCAAAAATAGAATTCTCATCTACTACAATATTCTGCGTCCTTTTCAAATATTCCTTCAATTCGCGCTTAGATTCCATTTTTATTTCCAAAAGGCGATCCAATACAGCATTATCATGCAAAAATGCCTCTAATTTTTCTAATTCCATCGCATCTTTTTGAAATCCCGCCCCAATCTTTTCTTCAATAAAAGAAGACAGCCTTGGGTTACAATACAACAGCCAACGACGGAATGTAATTCCATTCGTTTTATTATTAAATTTTTCAGGATATATTTTATAAAAGTTATTCAACTCTGAATTTTTCAAAATTTCTGTATGAAGATATGCGACTCCATTTACACTAAATCCATAATGAATATCAATATGAGCCATATGAACTCGTTTTTCATTGTCAATAATATATACTGAAGCATCCTCATATTTCTCCCTCACCCGATTGTCTAATTCATAAATAATCGGGATTAACTGTGGCACAACTTTTTCTAAATACCGCAGCGGCCATTTCTCCAATGCTTCTGCCAAAATTGTATGGTTTGTATAAGCACAGGTCCTTGAAACAATCCGAATCGCCTCATCGATCGAAATTCCCCGCTCCATTAACAGACGAATCAATTCCGGTATTACCATAGTCGGATGCGTGTCATTAATCTGAATCACTGCATAGTCAGCTAAATCGTGTAAATTGCTGCCTCTTTCTACCGCTTCATCTAAAATCAGCCTTGCGCCGCTGCTCACCATAAAATACTGCTGATAGATTCGAAGAAGATGTCCATTTTCATCACTGTCATCCGGATACAGAAACAGCGTTAGATTTCTTGCAATATCTTTCTTATCAAAATCAATGCCTTCTCCTTTTACAATCCCTTCTTCTACTGTTTCCAAATCAAATAAATGCAGTTTTATCGTATGATTGTTATATCCGGTAACATCAATATCATACATTCTGGAATTCAATTGAAATCCCCCAAACGAAATTGGGTAGACATTCTCTGTTTTATTCAGCCAGCTTTCTTTTTCAATCCATGGATTCGGCGTTTCATATTGCAGATTGTTTTTGAAAACCTGCTGAAACAATCCGTAATGATAGTTCAATCCAATCCC
>OFFJ01002642.1_pt1 | contig 11195 bp, 10 predicted proteins | sample 1521261 | NCBI WGS metagenome assembly OFFJ01 (sample SAMEA3504122, study PRJEB24116) | mouse gut metagenome | biome: mouse gut; feature: mouse-associated habitat; material: faeces | place: Denmark | collected 2011 | reverse complement strand
CCCCGCCAGCGCCCCCGGTCCCACGGGGAAGAAGGCCGCCACGGAGCGGATCGCTGGCCGGGCCCGGAAAAAGGCCCAGCGGGAGGCACAGCGGGGTATGCTCCAGAAATCCAGGCAGACGGCCCAGGCCGCCGCCGACCTGTCCAAACGGGCGGCCCAGGCCACGGTGAAGGCGGTAAAGGAGCTGATTGGCGCCCTGTCCGCCCTGGTGGGAGGGAGCACACTGGCCGCCGCCATGTGCGTGATCTTCCTGGTGGCCGCCGTAATCGCGTCCCCCTTCGGCATCCTCTTTGCCAACGAGCCGTCCCCTGGGGCGGTGCCGCTGGCCGCCGCCGTCAATCAGATCAACATGGAGCTGTCCGACAAACTGGCCGTCCTGCAAACCGGGGACTACAGCGCCATCGACATCCAGGGTGCGGCCCCGGACTGGCGGGAGGTGGCAGCGGTGTTCGCCTGCAAGACCGCCATGGGAGCGGACAGTGTGGACGTGGCCGCCCTCACCCCGGACAGGGTGGCGCGGCTAAAGGCCGTCTTTTGGGATATGTGTACCCTTTCTTCCCGCATGGAAACTATTGACCACCCGGCCACGGAGAACACCGAAGCGTGGACAGAAAAGAAACTGCATATCACCATCACCGCCAAGAGTGCGGACGATATGCGGACGGCCTATGCGTTCTCCGCCGACCAAGACAGTACTTTGACGGAGCTGCTGGACGAGCTGGACGTGATCAGCGGCCTGCTGGCGAACCTGAGCATATCTGACGAAAAGGTGATAGAAGTGCTCCAGCGTTTGCCGAACGATCTTTCCCCGGAGCGGCGGGCCGTGGTGGAAACCGCTTGTAAGCTGGTGGGCAAGGTCAACTACTTTTGGGGCGGCAAGAGCAGCGCCATCGGCTGGGACCCCCGCTGGGGCACGTTGATGAAAGTTACCTCACCGGGGAACGACACCAGCGGCACCTACCGGCCCTTCGGCCTGGACTGTTCCGGGTTCCTGGACTGGGTGCTGAAAAACGTGGGCCTGCCCAGTGATGGGCATTGGTACGTCAACCGAAACTTGACGGCGGTATCAACGGCCAACGCCAAGCCGGGGGATTTTGCCCTCTACCCGGACGCCTCCCACATCGGCGTGGTGGTGGGCCGGAACGAGACGGGGAAACTGCTGGTGTGCCATTGTGCCAGCGGGCAGAACAACATCGTGATCACCGAGTTTTCCGCCTCCGGCTTCACCGTCGTGGGCAAGCTGACCTTTATGGACTGAAAAATAAATCTCACGGTGAGACGCGATTCTTGTCGAGAATTAAATCTCACCATGAGACGCATTTCTATGTTGCAAAACTGCCCTTTCCCAGTCTATTGTAAAGGAACCAGGTGAAACCATCCCGGCGCAGCCTGCTCTAATTCTGAAATGGAGGACTGAACATCATGAAGCGAATATGCCTGCTTACCCTGGGCCTGACGCTCACCCTGGCCCTGACGGGCTGCGGGGCAGCTCCCACGGAGCAGTCCCAGGCCATACCGCCCACCCCCTCGCCAACCCCTGAGATCATCCTTCCGTCCGAGCCGGCCAACACGGAGAGCGCACCGCCCGCGCCGGTGGAAACTGCCCCGGCACTTCCCCCGGAACCCACGGCGGCCATGTTCCGCTTCGAGGGGCTGGACGCCGCCCTTTTTGACGGGGCCTACCGCGCATACTTCGACCCGGAGTGGATCACCCCGTTTGCGGATTTCCCCAGGATCGTACTGCCCCATATCAATGTCCTGGGCACCTATGAGGACGGCGGGATCACATACTATGTGTGCGACATTATGTATAAGCAGCACTACTATGACGAGGAAACGAAACAGTTCGATGATAAGGCCGGGTCCCTGGCCACGGCCTGCCGCATTGGGCTGGCGGACAACGGGGATGGGACCTACACCGTGGAAAGCGGGCTTCTGCCGCCCAGCGGCGGGGATTACAGCCGGGTCTTGCGGGAGGTATTTGGCCCGCTGGAGGAACTGTACCAGCAATATACTTCCGACAACGCCGGTGCGCTGACACCGATCCGCTCTTTCCCGGCCTCGGAGGAACTGTGGGAGATGTACCGCGAGGCGGCAGATATCGAATGAAGAAAAGGCGGCACATTCCCAGCCGGGAGTGTGCCGCCCAAATCTTATTCGTATATCACGATCCCGTCAAATATCTGCTGGGATTCTTCAAAGGGGACACCAACGCTGTTATAAAGATACTCCACGCAGTTCTGCAAATCAAACCATAGGTAAGAAACACATTCTCTGCCTGATAAAGCATCCGTTTTTCGGATCAACTGTCCATCAAATCCATGGATTTGCACGTTCGTTATTGTGGCATCTTCGGTGTCAATAAACAAGCCTGTCCCTTCAGAAATAGAGCTGACTTGGAAATCAAAATTGTTGGGGCCATCATTGGGATCGCCATATGCCCATTGATACATAATCCCGTTAGCCCCCAAATCATATACTTCTCGCAAAATCTGTTCATACCCCTCCGGCACATAGGAGAACTCAAAGGGCATCCCGCCTTTCAGGACAAGCGGGCTGGACGGGGCCGGGGTGGGCGCTGGCGTGTCGGCTTCATATCCATAAATCACGATTCCATCAAATATTTTTTGGGATTCTTCGGCTGAAATGCCCAAGCTAAAATATGAGTAGAATAATTTATCCCTTTCATCAACCCAAACACACTGTACTTGATTTCTTCCTGTAAATGCATCTGTTTTTTGTATTAGCATTCCACTATAGCCATGAATAGTAGTGTTTTGAACGGTTGCATCCTCAGTATCAACGATCACAGAACTATTTTCACCAACGGGCAATATCTCCAGGCTAAAATTATTTATTTCATCATGCTTATCATTAAAGGAACAAAGATAATGGGTAGCATTTTCCCCAAACGCTAAAGCAAATTCTTCATACTTCTCATATCCATCAGGAATATATGTAAACTCAAAGGGCATCCCGTCTTTCAGGACAAGCGGGCTGGACGGGGCCGGGGTGGGCGCTGGTGTTTTCTCGCCGCTTGAATAGAAATAGAAATGGGTCCCAATTTTTTCTACTTCCGTCCAGAAGTTCAGTACCCCCACCCTAAACTCCGGGACAGCGGCATAGGCCGTGACAAACAACGTGGCGGCAATCACAGCGGCAACCAGCACTCGCTTTAACACCGTCCACGTCACCCGCTTCGGCCTTTTCAGCGGTTTGTCCGGGAACGCGGACTGGAGCAGGGCGCGGCACCGTTCATCCAGCTCCGCGGGAATGGCCGCCGCTGGGTCAGCGTTGAGCCGCTCGTTTTCCTCCAACAGCGCCCGGCCTTCTTCTTCCAGCAGCCCGTCCATCAGAAAAGCCAGGATATCATCCTCGTACCGCTCTCTCGACTGTACGCGCCGGTTCATGGCCCTGCCTCCTTTCCAATTCCGTGATAACGGCCCGCCGCGCCCGGGTCAGGGCCATGCGGACGCTGTCAGGCTGACAGCCCAGGCGCTGGGCCAGCTCTCCGCTGCTCTCATGAAAGATGTACCGGCTTTCCAGCACCAGCTTGTCCCGCTCCGGCAGACCGGCCCACACCAGCCGGAAGTCCTCCCGCAGCTCATCCGCCAGCAGTAAGTCCTCCGGGGGCCGGGAATCGTCGGCCTCGGTGATGATGGTGTCGATGTCCGTGCCCACCGTCCATTGCTTTTCCCGGTTCCGGCTGTCCAGCCGGGTGAGGGCGGTGTTGCGTACCGTGCGGACGATGTAGGCCGCGAGCCGGGGACGGTCCAGCCCCCGCAGCAGCGATACCTTGGCGATCAGCCGAACCAGCGCGTCCTGGACGGCCTCATCCTGCTCGTCCCGGTCCGGGACGCATTTGGCGGCGGTGCGGTACATCAACCGGTGGTAGTTCTCATAGAGGTCCGCCATAAACTGCCGGTCGCTGACGTTTTCCATTTCTGTAATTACTGTAGGAAGCATCTGGCATCCTCCTTTCCCGTTCTATAATCAATAGACTGGGTTTCAGCCCATTCGCAACATAAAATTTTCAAAAATTTTTCGACCCCGGTTATTTTACCACGGGGCGGGCTTTGGCTCAAGCCTGGCCCGCTTTTTTTCGCCTTTTTATGTTGCGCTTTCGCCGTTTCACAGTCTATTGATATGTAACCTGACGTTACAAGAAAATAGATTGGAGGAATTACCATGAGAAAACGATTTTCAGTCTTTGCCGCCTTTTTCACATCGCTGTGCGCGGTGTGCGCCTTTCTTATCATGGCGCTGGTCCTGGGGAGCATGACGGGCTGTTCGCCGGTGGGCCATACCGTGTCACCGCCGCCCCTGCCCAGTGTGGAGCCGTCCGGCCAGCCCTCCGCCGAACCGTCACCAGCGCCTCCCGATGGGCCTACCCTTGCCCCGGAACCGAGCCGGGATGTTTTGACATCGGAGGCGGTCACGCCGCCCCCGGCCCAACCCACACCGTCCCCAGCACCCACGGACGCCCAGCCCAGCCAGGGCACTCCCGGAAATAAGTTTTACGCCGTTTTGACCGGGAGCGAGCCTTTTTACAGCACCGATATCGGCCAAAATCTGACCATCAATGAGCTGGGGCAGGCCGTCAGCGGCGACAGCGGCATTACCGTCAAGGTGTTAAAATTCACGTGCGCCGACCTGGATGGCGACGGCGCGCCGGAGGCGGTCCTCTGGCTCCAGGTCAATGAAAATGACGCCTATGGGTTTGAAGTCCTGCGCCGCCAGCAGAACGGGCAGATTGATGGGTACACCTTGCCCTATCGGTCCTTCATGGACCTCAAGACAGACGGGACCTTTTCCTTTTCCAGCGGCGCGGCGGACAGCGGCTTCGGCTCCATTTCCCTTTCAGACAAGGCTTATACGATCAATGAGACAACGTACAGCCTGTCCGCCTATGATTCCAACAATGAGCTGACCGTTTCCTATTTTGTCAACGGCCAAACCGCGTCGGAGGCTGAATATCTGGCGGCGGTGGAGAAACAAAACGGAAAAGAAAATGTCTCGTGGTATGACTTCACCACTGAAAATATCGCATCATCAACCGTAGCATTGTGGAGGAATTTCTGATGAAAAAGCAATTTATGATTCTATCTGGATTTTTGACACTATCGCGCATGGTGTGTGCCTTTCTTGTTTTTGTGCTGGCCTTGGGCACCATGGCGGGCTGTACGCCCACGGGGGATATTACAGTATCTACACCTCCGGCCCCCTCTATGGAGGCATCGGCGCAGCCCTCCGCCAATCCGTCCCTGGAGTTGTCCGAGCCTCCAGCCCCCAGCGTCCCGGCTTCGGACGTGATCTCGCTGCCCCCGGCCCAGCCCACCGCCCAGCCTCCGGCCCAAAGTACACCGCCCTCCGGCCCTCCAGACCAGGCCGCCTTTCCTGAGATCGTTTTGAGTGAACGCAGCTTGAATATCCCCGTCCCTGACTTTCTGGACAAGAACCAGCAGCTTCTATACCGTCAGGCGTTTGAAATCTACACCAACCTGTTCGGCGGGGACACCAGCGGAGTGTGCATGGGGGATGAGGATAAATTCCCGGATATGGCGGGCTTCGTGGAGCGCAACGGGATTCCTTATACCAAGGCCACCGGGCGGTATGCTGTTTGGGCAGACTTTGACGCCATGATCCATTCGGTATTCACGGATCATTTCTGGTGTGGGCAAAACAGTTGGGGAGACACCGATAGCACATTTATTGACATTGACGGCGCTCTCTATTATGTCAATGCGGCCAAAGGCCATTATTACCGCAATGAAAACTTCCCGGACACCTTTAAGCTGAACTCCAAAACCGATAATGAAATCATCTTTACCCTCACCGGCTACTACAGCTCCCCCTGGCCCAATGAGGGAGAAACTTCCGAGCAGCGGGACCAGCGGCTGCTAAACGGCTGGGAGTATATCATTGACTTTGAGATAAAACTGGTACGCACAGCGGAGGGCTGGCGGTTTGAGCATTTTAACAGCACAGCGGCGGACGAGAAGGCGCCGGAGGAACTGATGGCGGGCTGACGGACATACACCAAAAATGGGGCGGCACATCCGCCCCATTTTTGGTGTCCATTTTGCGAAAGCTGTCGGAATTAAATCTCACCATGAGACACAATTTGAAAAATCAGTCGTTTCCCATAACCTTTTAGAATATTTTGACTACTTTTTGCGCTTATCTTTCAAAATCGGGATTTTGAGGAAGTTAGGCTACAGAAAGTCAAAAGGAGAATGGCATATGGACAGAAGATATGAGCAATTCAATGAAATGACCTTTGAAGCCTACATCAAAAAAGCAATCGACAATGCGGTAAATAAGGTAGGCAAAAAGCAAACCGAGCGAGAGCAATGGGAACAATCTTTATCCACCATGACAGACGCAGATTTATATCACGTCTCCCCAAAGGACGCGGAAATTAGGGCCGTTGGACAGGTGGGCCGGGTATTCCGAGTGCAGGGCGAAGATATATCCGTTTATGATGAAAAATTGGGACAAGCTCTTTTGTCCCTTCTGCCCAAGGATCGCAAAGTGATTTTGATGTATTATTTTCTCAAAATGACCGATGAAAAGATTTCCCATGTGCTGGGTGTCACCCGGGCTGCTGTTCAGCAGCGGCGGAACAACGCCATGAAAAAGCTGCACACACTTTTGGAGGATAGTACATGAAATGGGTGCCGTTTCCTATCATTGCGGCAGCGAAAGAATATGACACAGACGCGATTGAGTTCATTCACCGCCACTTTGAGGGATACATAGTGTACCGCAGCCTCCGAAAATACAGCGATTTATATGGAAATGAGAAATCCTTTTTAGATGATGAACGCTACTCCGAGGCGCAAGCTGCCATGCTGTCCGCAATTTTCTCATTTGACTTTCTGGAGCCTCCCGAAGATTACCGCGCCGGTTGAATTTTCATCCGGCAGGAATGCGCCGCATGAGGCAGGCACATTCCTGCGGGCTGAAAATAGCCTGGATCACAACTGAATAAGGCAATCAGATACGTTCCATGATGTGTTGAGCCAGGGGCGGGTGCGCAGGGACGTTCCACCGGGAAAGGAGTGAACAGGCCGGGAGGAACCGAGCGGACAACACCATCGTCATAAAGTAACTTTAGATATAGACGGGTATGGTTATGGGCGGAGATACACACATGGAGATGATGATACTTGCGTCGGCTATGCGTCACAGCGTAGGACGCCCCGCCCACGGGAATGGGGGGAGGCACGGTAATACCTATGGAGCGGTTCACCCACCGCCGTCTGAATCTGCCTTTGAAGCTATATCGTGAATGACAAAATCCGCGCTGACCGCCAGCGCGGATTTTGTCGTTTCAAATCTCACCATGAGACACATTTCATCGACGGAAGGGAGCATCCAATCCACTATCATGGAGAATATCACCCTCAACAGAGTGACACGGTGTGACGAGAACGAAACAGAACTGGAACTTACAGTCCAGGGCCATAAGGTGACAGGCTTGTTCCCCGCAACTTCTAAGCCCGAAGTATACCGCTCCATCAAAAGCATTTTAATGTGTGCTTGTATCAGCAACCATTTCATCGAAAATATGCAGAAAATTTGACACGGTTTGCAGAATATGAGATAATATAGTTACAAGGTAACTTGTAGCTGAACCTTGACAATTACATAAGGGACATATCAATCTGCCATCTCATATTTTCGACTTATACAAGAGAGGACGGGTTGATATGTATAAAACGAGCGTTGTCCCAAACGACGCAGTTAAAAACACCCCAACAACAGGAAATCGAGTATGCTGCCTCTACCGTGTTTCCACTAATCAGCAGGTAGACCACGATGAAAAGGATGAAGCCGATATTCCTATGCAGCGCCTGGAGTGTCACAAGTTCGCTGAACGCATGGGCTGGGTAATCATCCAGGAAGAACAGGAAGAAGGCATATCCGGCCATAAGGTAAGGGCCGAAAACCGGGATAAGATACAACTTATCAAAGACGCGGCAAGGCAGAAAAAGTTTGACATCTTCCTCGTGTTCATGTTTGACCGTATAGGCCGTATTGCCGATGAGACACCCTTTGTCGTAGAATGGTTTGTGAAAAATGGTATTCGCGTTTGGAGCACCAAAGAGGGTGAGCAACGGTTTGAGAGCCACACTGATAAATTGACTAACTATATCCGTTTTTGGCAGGCAGACGGCGAAAGCGAAAAAACCTCTATCCGCACATCAACCCGCATGGGCCAAATCGTAGAAAGCGGCTATTACACAGGCGGCACCTGTCCTTACGGATATAAGCTGGTACGGCAAGGCCGGACAAATAAACGAGGGCATGACCTCTATGACCTGGTTATCAATGAGGATGAAGCCCCCCTCGTTCGATTGATTTTTGATAAATATGTAACAGAGGGCCGAGGGGCGCAGAGCATTGCGAACCTGCTGAACAACATGAAGGTCAAGAACCGCTCAGGCAACAACTGGCACCCGTCCAGTATTCGAGGCATGATCAAAAACATCACCTACATTGGTATTCTCCGAAGCGGAGAAAGCCGGTCCCAGGTATTGCCCCAACTGCAAATCATTGACGAGCAGACGTTCCAGGCGGCCCAGCAGATCACCAACCAACGATCTGGAAAGTATGAGGGCATCCGTCATATTCCGCTTAATATCAGAGGTACATCACTTCTGGCCGGAAATGTCTTTTGCGGCCATTGTGGTGCGCGGCTGTCCCTGACAACTAACGGAAAAGGAAAACCCAAGAGTAACGGCAGCGATACGATACGTGTTCGATATGTCTGCCAGACTAAGACAAGAAAGCATGAACCTTGCGGTGGGCAGACCGGCTATACAAAACACATTTTAGATGGAATGATAAATGACATTGTGCATGAAATTTTCCGAAAGGTGAACAGCCTATCCAAAGCGGAGATTTTAGGCACAAGTCATTCCGCCAAAATGGGTGAGTGCAAAGCCATTGCTAAAAGTGCCCAGCGGGAATATCAGAAAGCGGAAAAGGAACTACAGGGACTAAAGCAAGAGGTTGTAAAAGCGGTTACAGGTAATAGTGCTTTCCCCGTAGAATTGTTAAGCAGCCTTGTGCAAGAAACGGAGCAAAAATGCACCGAGCTAAAGCTGGCTTATGAGGCAGCCCAGCGGGATGTGGATCAAAGCGAAATCATCATGCAGGAACTGAAAATCAAGTATGACCAATTTATCGACTGGTCAAAAATCTATGACACGGCAAATATTGAGACACAGAAAATGATTGTGGCCCAACTGATTGAGCGTGTTGATGTATTTAGAGGCTATGAGCTGAAAATCAAGTTTGCTATCAGTGTGGAACAATTTTTGATAGGACTTGACATTTCCGCCTGACTTCCGCATAATAGTGACACATAGACTTGCGGCATAGGGGTATGCGACTGCACCGTTCGGGAGAGCGCTTGAATGGCATTCAAGAGGTCAGCGGTTCGATCCCGCTTATCTCCACCATCGGGAACCGAAAAAAGCTCGTTTTGATGAAAGTCAAAACGAGCTTTTTTTATTTCCTCAATGCAGATTGATATGTCCCATGAGTGCCATTCATTCACTCTCCGATTTGCTTTGCCCAAACCATGCACAGAACAAAATTCAATACCTTGAAAAAGCGCGACAATTCATGTCGCGCTTTTTTCATATCCAAGGGAGGGTCAACCATGCCGGAAGTCATTTTGTCAGATTATTTCTATGGAGACGAATCAGAGGAATTTATATATTTCAAAATTCCTCGCCTTCTAATCACAGATCAGAAGTTCAAGCACGTTTCCACCGACGCCAAACTGCTCTATGGTATGCTCCTTGACCGCATGGGCCTATCTACCAAAAACAACTGGTACGATGATTGCGGACGTGTCTATATCTACTACACCGTAGACGAGATATGTGAGGATATGTGCTGCGGGCGAGACAAGGCCACGAAGCTGCTGGCCGAGCTGGACAAGAAGAAAGGGATCGGCCTAATTGAGCGTGTCAAGCAGGGCCAAGGCCGCCCCACCAAGCTCTATGTTAAGCGATTCACTACCCGTACCGCGCCCCCAAAACCGGCTTCACCTTCCCCAGATGATTTTGCGCCCTGTTCAGAGGTCGATTTTTCCCACCCCAAGAGGTCGGAAAAATCGACGTCAAGACGTCGGAAAAATCCACCTCAAGAGGTCGAGAAAACCGACCCTAATCATACTAAGAGAAATCATCCTGACTTTAACCACCCTGATCCATCCATCCCCCATCCAGCGCCCCCAGGCGCACTCATGGGGATGGATAGATACGAACAGCAGGAGGAAGTCAAAGCAAATATAGACTTTGAGGAACTACAGCAGGCTCACCCCTATGATGATGTGGAAAGTTTTGTGGAACTTGTGACGGATGTGCTGTGCAGCACCGCGCCCACTATGCGGATCGCTGGTGAAGTATTGCCAACGGAAACTGTGAAGGCTCGTTTCCGAAAGCTGAACAGCAGCCATATTGAGTACATCATCGAGGCCATGAACCAGACCACCACGAAAATCAACAATATCCGGGCCTATCTTCTTACGGCGCTGTACAACGCGCCAGTGACGATGGGCCCTTACTATTCCGCCGCTGTGCGGCATGACTTTGGTTGAAATAAATCTCACCATGAGACGTATTTCCGGCCAAAAACAAAACTTTGTGTTAAGAATTGCGTCTCATCATGAGACGCAATTTTTAGCAATATATCAAACAGGAGGTTATTTAATGGCAAAAGAAAACAGCAAAGCCCCCGCAATTCCCCAGCCCCAGCAAATCCCGCTGGCAAAAATCCATGACCTGCCCGGCGTGTTCATCACCAAGCAGCCGGACAAGAGCTACGGTGGCCTCGTCACCAGCATCCAGGCGGGCGGTGTGAAAGAACCCGTGGTGCTCCGTGTGCGGGAGGACGGCGAGTACCAGCTTGTCACCGGCTACCGCCGCCGCAGGGCCAGTGAGCTGGCAAAGAAGCAGGACATTCCGGCGCTGGTGTACGAAATGTCCATCCAGGAGGCCCGGGACTATCATCATCGGGTGAAGAACCAGCCGGACATGGTGATCCCCGGCAAGCCGGTTCCTGCCCCGGATAAGGGGCAGACTACCGACCTCAAGGGATCGGAAAAACCGACCACTCCCCTGTCAGCGCCAGTGATAAAATGAAAGAAAACGCCGAGGAAAAAATGTAGTTTT
>OFFJ01002638.1_pt1 | contig 11203 bp, 10 predicted proteins | sample 1521261 | NCBI WGS metagenome assembly OFFJ01 (sample SAMEA3504122, study PRJEB24116) | mouse gut metagenome | biome: mouse gut; feature: mouse-associated habitat; material: faeces | place: Denmark | collected 2011 | reverse complement strand
GGGTTACTTTTTCGCTTCCGGCTCCTGGAAGGACAGGGAGACGAACTCCCCCTTCTCAAACTCCACCGTGAAGGGGCGCGTCTCCTCCTGGCCGGAGGCGTTCTTGCAGGTGACGGTGGACTGGACGGTGACCCGGTCTTCATCGGAGGATGTATAGGTCCAGCCGCTCTTGGAGGGGAACACGGCGCTCTCCGGCACGTCCAGCCGGGCCTTGACGGCGGACAGGCAGACCGACAGCAGCGCGTCCCGCTGCTCCAGCCCCATGTAGAAGTCCGTCACAGGCGCGACGACCTCGCCGTTCCGGTAGATGTCGCCGCCGTCGCAGGTGATGGACGCAACGGCCTTGTCCTTGTTTTCCAATTCCACGACAATGCTCTTGGAGGGCTCCATATAGCGGGCGGTGTTCCGGTCGTGAACGGTGTAGGAGGAGCTGGTTTCGCCGGCGGAGAGAAGCTTGGCCTCGGTGATCTCTGCAAAGCCGCAGGATTCAAAGACCGCCAGCGCCGCCTTCTCCTCGGTCTTGGACAGCTCCATGGCCTCCCCCAACATGGTTTCCGAAATCATTTTTTCGCCGAAGGGCAGATCGAAGGGCGGGGCGATGGGGAAATGGAACAGCGCAATGGAAACCCCCGCCGCCAGAATCAGGGCCAGCGCGAGAATCAGGGCCAGGGGAAGAATGCTGGTTTTCTGCTTGGCCGAACAGTGGGGACACAGTTTGGCCTTCTTGGGAATCTGCTCCTTGCAGGCGGGGCAGACTTTCATCTTGGGGGCCTTTTCCTTTTTCGGCGCTTTTTCCTTTTTGGGCGCCTTTTCCTGCTCGGGCGCCTGCTCGTCGTTGGGCTTCTTGCTCATGGTGACTCCTCTTTCCTGACCGGCGCGGCGCGGACGCCGCAGCGCAGATTCGTTTTTGGGCGGAGGGTTTCCTCCATCTGAAATTATATCAGCTTTCTCCCGTTTGTGCAAGGGGAAGAATGAAGTGTCAGCGCCGGTACGATTTTGTAATTTTTCGCCAAACGGGGAATGTAAGAAGGTGGATGAAAAAGCAATTTGCAGTACGGCAAGGGGAGAAAATTCTCACAAAGCGCTGCGAATTTTGAGCGCTTATGTGACAGACAGCGGCATCATATTGGCGCAGGAAGCCATCCACGAAAAGACAAACGAGATTCCCGTTTTTCAAGAAATGCTTACATATTGGATGTAGAGAGCAAAATTGTTACAGCGGACGCCATGCACTGCCAGCGGGAGACATCCCGCGGATCGTGCAGAAGAAGGGGGATTATCTGTTCGGCTTGAAGGAAAATCAACCGTCCTTGCTGGCGGACGTTCGCTTGTTTTTTGAAGATAACATCAACCGCGATCAGTGGGAGAGCTGCCAAACGGCAGAACAAAACGTGGGGCGGATTGAAAAGAGGATCTGCCGTAAAGCAACCGATATTTCCTGGCCGGAAGTCCAAAAATGGCCCGGACTGTGAAGTGTATTTGCGATTGAGCGGATCACGGAGGACCACGGATATCACAGCGAAGAAACAAGCTATTACATTTCCAGCCGGGACGCTTGCCCTCGGTCGTTGATGGATCTTGCGCGGGAGCACTGGAAGATCGAGTCCATGCATTGGATGCGGGATGTTACATTTTCAGAAGATTCCTGTCGGTTCCTCAGCGAAAATGCTCACAAAACCTTAAATTCCTTGCGAAAATTCTCCCTTACGGTCCATAAACGCTTCTTATCTGCCACCCACAAAAAATCTTCCATAAAGTCCTCTTTGCTCTCCGCTCTTTTATAGACGGACTACCTCTGCGATGTCCTTCGCTTTTGCTATCTCATCGACATTTTACAACAAATCTGATAGAGATTGCAAAAGGTTTCAACACGGTTCGCAGTCCGGACCGTGCTTTTTTGTACCCTGTATGCTGCGGGGGCGGCTCATCCTATGCGTACCGGCTCGCCCTGCAGGATATGCGCGGTGGATAGGATTGCAGTTCACGCCTTGTTTTAGGATGAAGTTTGCCCTCATAGTCGATTATGTCGGCTATAAGGGCAAACCAGGCGCCGTACACCGCCAAACTGGCTTTGATTATGGTGTTCGTATACCTTTTGATTGGATCCGGTCAACACTTATAGATGCCATCGGTTCGTCGTTATTTACTGGGAGTGTATTGTCAAAAAGAAGTGTTCAAATAGCAATCCTTCGTAAAAGCTTTTGTTTTCTGTTTTGGATGTTTTGTGAAACCAACATTGCAGAACAAGAATTGGATAGCCCTGACATACCAAGGGTTTTCGATTGAATGAGCTCCGTTTTTCGATAAAAGAGTTCGAAAAGCGGAACTCATTTGCTTTTTTACGCATCTGAGCACCTGTTTTACTTTGCTTTGCGACTTCCTGCTTTTTTCCGTAATTTTTGAGGATAATTAGATGCTTTCCCAATGTTGGGGGAACTAGTTGACATTATTTGCATTTTATCGTATGATAAAAATAAAACTTATAACAAATATGCGACAGAAGAAGTAAAAAAAGAAAAGCGGTGTTAACCCGAATGGATAATACAAGCAAAAAAACACCTGGCTGGCAATGAACCGCCCCAGAATGTGCGGGCAGCACAAAAAAGAGGGTCTATGTAAGAAAGAATAGAGATTTAAGCGGAGTGGCACAGCGCAAGCGGAGCCACTCCAGTTTTTAACTGGATGCGAACATGATTGTAAAAGTAGATAAAATCATCAATGAGTTGCCTGGCATGCTGAAGTGTGGCAAATTTTTGCCGGTAGATGCACTCGGTTTTGAGGATGGAAAAGAAATTTTCGGCCATTGCATTATCATAAGAATGTCCACGTCTTGACATGGATGGCGTAATGCCGCATTCTTCCTGCAAAAACACCAGATAAAGGGACAATGATGTCTTGTAATTCTTAAGCGTGTGCTCGCTGGTGGTCAAATGCACAGGGGCATATCCAGTTAGGAATTCATGAATGTATGTTGCCAGCTTCACGCTTTCCGGGGTAGGTCTTTTCATGCTCCTGTTCCTCCTTCCACATCTGGCAGCATCCAGTCATCGGCATCGGACGTCTTCTCCAGAAGCGTGTCGACAAGCGCCGGGACGATTGCATAGTAATCTTTCGTGCTTTCTACTGAAAGGTGCCCCATGCTCTTGCTTAGGTAAAGGAGATGGTCGTACAGCTCAAATCCCATGTCTTCCCAACGGTTGATGTTGACAATGGCATAATGGTGCCGTAATTCGTATGCCGTGGCGCGGGAGGCGTTACCCTTGTTCCACATTTCACGGAATACGTCCGTGACCCAGGTGTTGCTGAGATGTCCTCCCCTCGGCGATGGGAAGAAGTATTCCCGGCCCGGATATAATTCCTCCACCTTCACATCATACTGCCTCAAGATAGGGACAAGTGTTGGATGGATGACCACATACCGCTGCTGTTCGCCTTTCGTCTGCCTGATGCTGATGACGCACTTATCCAGATCGACATCGTCCCTCGCAAGGAGCCTTGCCTCGTTTGTCCGCATCCCCGTGCTGTACAGTGCCCTGAAAATCGCAGGAGCCGTAAGCTTCTTTAGCTTATCGCATTTCCTCTTGTGCCCGGGCCCGAGGCGTATTGAATCACACGCATTGAAAAAATTCTTCAGTTCCTCATGCGTGAAAGCGTGCGGCACATACGATGACCGGTTCTTTTTAGGCCTTGTGGGCTCATGGACATCCGCAAGCCCCCTTGCACGCAAATATTTAACAAAGGCTGCAATGCAGCATTGCCTTGTATGGCAGGACAGGTTGGTTTCTGTAGTCCTTTTCCTACACCATGAACCAATCATCTCCTGTGTGATGCCTTCGTCATCCGGGAACTGTTCCGCGCAGTACCTGTCAAAAGAACGGATGTTGGAATCATACCCACTGCTCCAATGGCGGGAGGCTCTCATATATTCAGAAAACATATCAAGATGTTCCTTGAAGCAGGATCTGTAGTTTCTCTTTTTCAAGTTCATATGCCCCATGCCTCCTCTGGAACAGGATAAAGCTCAAGGCTCAATGCAAACTCTCTCAGATGCTTGAAGTCCGCATGGAGGTAAGTCTCAAGCGAGGCCGGATCTGTATGTCCGAGCGCCCTGCTTATGACGGGGCGCTGCACGCCGTTCTCAAGCATTCTTGTTGCCGCATGGTGGCGGAACAGATGGGTGCCCTTGCGCTCTCCTTTGTTCTGCCGGATCCCCGCCAGGCGGTATGCCTTGTATGCGATGGTCCTTATGTTCTTTGCCGAAATATGGCCCTCACGGGAATCTTCCCCGCCAAACAGATATCCAGAAGACGGTGCCGGAAATCCCCATCGCAAGTACTCAAAAACGGCATTTCCTACGGCTGGCAGCATCGCAACTGCAAGCGGCTCTGCCGTCTTCTGCTGGACAATGTTTATCGTTTCAGCTTCCCAGTCAATGTCGCGCAGCCTTATTGCTGCAACATCGCAAGACCTCATGCCCGTATAGAGCAGGAGCATCATGACCGCACGCTCCAAAAGGGAGAACTCATCCGAATCGATGCTGCCTCGTATGGCTTTGGTCTCGTCCTCGGTGAGATATGCCACATTCTTCCTTACGTATCCGAAAGCGGGGATCATGTTGAGTATGCGCCTGCAGTCGGCACCATATCTGTCGACTGCCATGCATGTCTTAAATACAACGGCCAGCTTTTCCTTATACGAGCAGCTTCGGATCTGTCTCTCATACCGGCTGTCCGCATAAAAGAATGACATCACCGCCTTCTCATCCGCTTCCTCAAGGCTGTCTGCGCCCATGTCCTGAAGATGCCTCAGAAAACGGCTGGCAAGGCTGCAGTGTGAAAAAACGGTATCCCGCTTCTTTCCCGCTTTTTGGGCGAGGGCGGCATAGGCATCCAGAAGTTCCCGGTATTCCTTGCCCAGTTCCTGGTATCCTTTTGAGAGCCTAAGCATTTCGCCTGGATCCTCATAATGGCGGTAGGATGGGCGCATGAACACAGTGCCGGGATACAGCTTCATGCTGATATACCGAAAACAGGACTTCTTGTTGTTCTTTGTGGCCTCGCTATAATGCCTCTCGGAAATTCTTTCCCTGTAGGCATCCTCCAGATCAGCCCAGCTATTGTTGTCCGCTTTTGACAAAAGCCAGTTGATCTCACAGCGAACCCGCTTTAAGTCCCAGACGTTTCGCTCTTCCAAAAATTCCCTTAAAATCTGTTCCTTATTTCTCTCCAGATTCTGCAAATCCATGTATATCCCTCCCTTTGGTCACAGGATACATGAATCCGTTTGTTTTTCAAAGAAAACAAGGGTGCTGGTTTGGTGACGGTTTATCCGCCTGGGCAGGGAGCCATGGAAAACGGGCTGCTGTTTGACTTGTTCTGAGGAAAGGACGTAAGCCAGCAGCTGCCATCCCGCTGGAACAATGCGCATATGACGCTTCGCTCATCCCGGCGGTTTGGTGCTGTGGCATCTGGTGCAAGACCTTCCACGAGCGCAACGGCCCATTTCCGGAACCCATCAACCATGGAGCTTCCATAGGCAGCGGAGACCGTGCTGTCACCAGATGCGTCCGCATTGATGATCTCCTGGATGGAAAAAACGCTGTACTGCTTGCGCTCGGCAATAAAATACGGACGCATCGTCATAGTGCGCCCACTGTAGCCCAGCAAACTAAAGTTCCTTTCTCCCGCACAAAAACGTCAAATTAAAATCTCAGGTTTCAAATACTGTCTATAAAAGTGTGCTGCAGGAGGCGGCACATTTTCTTCTTGACCATCCCATGTCATTCCGATATAGTTTTTATGGAACAAAAAAAGAGAAAGAACAGCACCTCCTACAGTTCGTTCTTTCTCTCACATACCAGTGTGCCTGCCGTATACGGGATCATGTCCCACTTGTGAGGCTCCGGCACCACCGACATATACTATGATAAGAGAAAACTCCCTGTTTTGCAAGCTAATCCGCATAAAAAGTTCATCAAAAGCCCTGTTTGATTCCTTTATGAAGGGGTTCCGCCCTGAACTGCAGACCTGTCCCTGCTGTGGGGCCAGGGGTTCCTGCCGCATCCATGCCTATTATGGCCGTTCCCTGGTGGATTTCATAAGTGGTGCCCCTGTCCGCCACAGCCTCTGCATCATGCGCCTCATCTGTACCTGCGGCCATACCCATGCCATCCTCCCGGACTTCATCATCCCTTACTCCGGATATGGCCTGTTCTTCTTCCTCCGCGTCCTGGCGGAGTATTTCCTGCGCCTTTCCACTGTGGAGAAGCTCTGCGAACGCTTCTCCGTCACCATTTCCCAGCTGCGCCGCTGGCTGCGGCTCTTCCAGACGCAGAAGGAGGAGTGGCTCGGCGTGCTTTCTTCCATGGAGGCTTCCGGCCTTTCCTTCCTGAAGGGCCTTCTCACCCAGACGGCCTATTCGGATTTCGCCTCCGCCTTTGTCCGCCGTTTTACAAAGTCCTTCCTCCAGTCTCATAAAAATCCGGCGCCTTACTGCCAGCAGGTGTTCGGCCCATGAACTGTTTTCCTGCAACCACACGCCATGAGCATGGCTTTCCTCCCGTTTCTGCCCCATAATGGGGGAAAACCACTTAAGGAGGACATTTCTATGGACAACAATCCAAAAAAACTTTCGGACGCAGCCGCCATGGCGCAGTTCCGCCTCGCTCTCATAGCGCCGGTCATCCATGGCCTTTATCCGGATGCGTCCAGGAACGCTTACTACCTGCGTATCACCGAAAAACCGCTCACCCTGCCTGACGGCTCGGTATTCCAGTACAGCCCAAAGACCCTCAGCAAATGGGTGTCCCTCTACCAGAACGGTGGCATCGACGCCCTCATGCCGCAGGAGCGTTCCGATAAGGGCTCCACCCGGGTGCTCCCGGACACGGCCATCGAGGAGATCTACCGCCTCAAGGAGGCCTTCCCACGGCTGAACTCTACCCAGATCCACCGGCACCTCGTGGAAGAAGCCTTCATCCCCGCCACGGTCAGCGTCTGCGCCGTCCAGCGCTTCGTGAAGAGGCATGACCTGAAATCGGCACGCAACCCGAACATGCGGGACAGGAAGGCATTTGAAGAAGACGCCTTTGGGAAGGATGTGGAAAGCCATGCAGGCATGGCTTGGCCGATACCTGTTGCCTGCCTTATATCACGGAGGAAGGCCGGCGCAGGAGGGTATACTGCATCATGGTCATCGATGACCACTCCCGCTTCCTGGTGGGCGGCGGGCTCTTCTATAACGATAATGCCTATAACTTCCAAAAAGTATTGAAGGACGCCATGGCCGCCCACGGGATCCCATCAAAGCTCTATGTCGACTATACCGATGTTTTGACTATTCCGACATTTTGAGCCGGAATGAGTGAATCAGGTCATTCAGGTTCAGAAATGCCGGAATAGTTTTTTACATTTACAGAGAGTAGATTTTCTCAAGGATGCCCCGGTCATCCCACTTTTTCCCTGCCCCTGTGTCTTCTTGATTCGCTGCGGACATAGACTTTGAAAGGGTTTCTATCGTCGCAAAGGCATAGAAACCGGAAGTGGTTGACATGCTTTCATGTCCTAAAAGCTGCTGGATATGGGCAAGGGGCATGCCGTTTTTATACAGGTCCATGGCCCGTGTTTTTCTTATCATATGGCAATGCGGCTGTCCTGGCATGGATGTGCCGTTTTCAACGCAAACCTTGCAATACCTTCTTATCATGGTTTCCACTGTATCATGGGACAATGGATGTATCCTGCCATGTGACCTTGCATAGAACAGGGGACAGTCTGCAGTGGTATCCCTGTGAAAGGCATGGAGATAACTTCTTAAATGTCTGACTGTCTTATCCATCAGTGGTATGTTGCGGTACTTCCTTCCTTTTCCAAGGATTGTCAGGTAAGCAATATCGGCATCAAGGTGGAGCTGGCTGACTGTCATCTCCAGAAGTTCAGATATCCTGGCTGCTGTGTCATAGTACAAAATAAGCATCATCTGGTTGCGTCTCCCGGTTGTTGTTTTTCCATCAGGGGCTGCCAGGAGGGCCTTCATTTGATAGCTTTCGAAATACTCAATGGGGTTTGCCGTGACTTTCAACCCTTTTACAGTGCATGCTTCAAGGTAGAGAGCCATCAGGTCAGTGCTGTTCTCATTTGCGGCATACTCCAGCAGGGCATGTATCGCCGTGATGCGCAGGTTGCAGGTTTTATAAGCATATTTTTTCGCATTAAGCATCCAATCAAGGAAGTCGGTGATGTTCTGCTTATTGAAATCAGAGAAGCAGATATCCGTCCTCCTTATTTTTTTCTCGGATTCAAGGTAATCAACGTACTTGTTCAGACTGTCCCGGTAAGCTTTTACTGTATTCGGGCTGGACTTTCTGATCTCCGGCAGCCTGTGGTCCACGTAATCCTTCGCCATTTGCCAGAACACGGCACTGTTTTTGGAGGCATCTTTCTTATTCTTCATAGGATACCTCCGGGATGACATCTTCAAGGGCGTCTGTCATGCTTTTGTATGTAGGGAAGAACTCAGGGACAAAATGAAAATAGTAAAGCGTCCCGCTCACGCTTTGATGCCCCATATACCTCATAAGGTAAGGAAGCATCACATTCAGGTCCAGCCCCTCCGCAGCCCAGCGGTTGAGGTTGGACCATGCGAAATGGTGGCGGAAGTCATAGGCCCTCGGCCGTGTCGCCATTTCAAAATCCGGGAACGCTTCCAGCCAAAAACGTCTGAAATTGCTGGAAACAAACAGTGATGAGCAACAGCCTCCCGTACTGCTTGGGAAATAGTATTCCCTGCCAGGAAAAAGGATGCCTATACGCACATCGTAATCAGCCAGGTATCCAGCCAGCTCATGGCTTATAAAAATCCTGCGGCTCTTCGGGCCCTTTGACTGGATGACATCGATATAATGATCCTGCGTATGCACGTTGACGCGAAGGAGCGTGCGTACTTCCTTGCACCGCAGCCCGCAGCAATAAAGCAGCCGAAACAATGCAGGCAGAACTATTTCCCTTCCCCTGAAAGAACTATTGGGCTTAATGGCATCGAGCTTTTCAAAGAACGCATCGACCTCTTTTTCCGTGAAGAAATACGGATTCTCCGCAGTAGGCTGGGGTGCCGTTTTAGGCGGAATCATATAAGCTTCCTTAAATCCGTGTGCCAGCAGGTAGCTGCTGAATTCACGGAGGACAGATACCATCTGATACAGCGTACCCGGGGAGCCGGCCAATGAGGAAAGGAATTCATCCGTTGTGTCCTTAACGGGTACAGGTGAAGACGTCCTTGCCCCAGCGAACTGGACATATCGGTTCAGCAGGCACTCCTGCGCCTCATAGGCATAGCCTATGGAACGCTTGTAATTGATAAACTCCGTGGCGTTTTCCCTAAGTGTACGGCTATCCATGGCATGCACCTCCTCCCGGAAGGGGAAGTGTGCATTCCGCAAGCTTGGCATTATCCGTCGTTATGTATATCATCACGCTGTCCTTATTTCCATGGCCAAGGGCTTCTGATATGACAGGAAGCGGCACTCCGTTCCTGAGCATGCGCGAAGCAGTGCTGTGGCGGGTGATCCGGGTTCCATAGCTCCGCCCTTTGGCTTCAATGTCAGAATCATTGACCACGTTGAACAGGATGTTCCGGATTCCCGCATGGCTCATCAAGGGGCCATGGGGAGCGACGGACCTGAGAAAAACGAAATCCAGGTCTGACACAGGCCGTTCATTCAGAAGGTAGTCAACAAGCGCATTTCCAATGGCCTCTGTCAATGGGATATCATGGGTCCTTCCCGTCTTCTGCTGCACGATATGGATGATGCCATGTTCCCAGTCAATGTCCCGCAGCCTGACCGCACAGATGTCCACCGCCCTTAAGCCTGTATTCATGGCCAGTATCGTTATCGCTTTATTTCGGAACGACAGGCCTTCTGCCTCGTCAAGATGGGCGATGATCCTGTTGTATTCATCATCACTGTATACCTTGAGTATGTCACGCTTTTTTGGCAAATGCCCAGGTATTTCGGGCAGGAATGGTTCTGTTTCCCCAAACATGGAGAGGAACAGTTTCAGGCCTGGCATATGTGCCCCGAGACTGGTTGCCTGGTAACGTTCGCTGCATATGACGGATATAAAAGCTACGATATCACCACGTTTAACGTCAGCAAGGGATCTATATCCTTTTCCCTCCAGATATTCAATAAAGTAGTAGGTGAACCTGCGGTATCCATCAATCGTATTCGGCTTAAGTTCCCGGTTCGTCAGCTCCGAGAGGAACTTTAAGAAGCTGGTTCGAAGCGCATCGGATTCGACGGGAAAAGCCGCACAATGTAATGCGGGGGTCCAATCAACAGTGCCTGTTGCCAGGTAAGACTCAACAAGCTTTATGCATCTCTTATATGCAACAGTCCGCTCGTGATGATAACGCTCCGTATTTTCTGGGACCACATGGGACTGGTCGCCTATAGAGGCCTGACCCAACTCAATAGTATAGTAATTATCTCCCCTTTCTTTCGCCATGCGGCAGAGCCTCCTGAAGAGGGTTACATAAAACCCCCTTGTTGATTCCATGAACCCGGATGCATCCATTTGAGAAAGAATAGCATCCGTAAGTTCAGTTAGCTTTAGTGTGCTTCTATCCATAAGCCACACCTCCTTTCGTGGAAAGTATGGCATATAAACCATTAACTGACCATAAAAACTATTCCGATATTTCTCAGCAAAGAATCATATATTTCAAGCAGATTTGACATATGTCGGAATAGTCAAAACATCGGTATAGTCGACATAGAGCTTCGCCGGGATTCCATGGGCTGCCACAGCGTCCTTCAATACCTTCTGGAAGTTATAGGCATTATCGTTATAGAAGAGGCCGCCGCCCACCAGAAAACGGGAATGGTCATCAATAATCATGATGCAGTAGACTCTCCTGCGCTGGCCGTGCTCCGTGATATAAGGCAGGTAACAGGTATCTGCCTGCCACATCTTCCCAAAGGCGTCTTCTTCAAACGCCTTCCTGTCCCGCATGCCTGGGTTGCGTGCTGATTTCAGGTCATGTTTCTTCACGAAGCGCTGGACGGCGCAGACGCTGACTGTGGCAGGGATGAAGGCTTCTTCAACGAGGTGCCGGTGGATCTGGGTGGAGTTCAGCCGTGGGAAGGCTTCCTTGAGGCGGTAGATCTCCTCGATGGCCGTGTCCGGGAGCACCCGGGTGGAGC
>OFFJ01002635.1_pt1 | contig 11207 bp, 12 predicted proteins | sample 1521261 | NCBI WGS metagenome assembly OFFJ01 (sample SAMEA3504122, study PRJEB24116) | mouse gut metagenome | biome: mouse gut; feature: mouse-associated habitat; material: faeces | place: Denmark | collected 2011 | reverse complement strand
GGGCATCACAACCCCAGAGGGGGATGTGGTACACGCCACAAGCTGCGAGTGGACAGTTACCGGCGGGGGGCTCCATGTGCTGGTGGGATATGACCACTTTGTCTATAAGCCCAGTGAGGAAATTATGATGGAGACCCTAAAAATTGACCAGAGAGGATGACAAAAATGCCTAATGCGAAAAACACGGCGGCCTCTGAGGCTGCTGTAAAGAAAGCGGAGCCCACCTATACCAAGGACCAGGTGGCCGTCTCCAAGCGCTACGCCAACCGGCGGGACTTGGTGAACGTACTGCTGGAGGATGGCAAGGCCTACACCTTGGCTGAGGTGGATGCGCTCATCGAGAAGTTTCTGAAAGGAGCGGTGAAATAATGGCACTTGGCGGCGGCACCTGGCTGGTCCAGAACAAGATCCTGCCCGGCAGCTATATCAATTTCTCCAGTATCGCCAAAGCGTCCGCCACGCTGTCTGATCGCGGCTATGCTGCGGCCCCCTTTGTGCTGAGCTGGGGACCTGAGAACGAGGTCTTTGCTGTGACCTCCGGGGAGTTCCAGAAAAATAGCAAGGCCATTTTTGGCTATTCCTACGACCACCCGAAGATGCTGGCACTGCGGGAGATTTTCCTCCACGCCACCACCGTGTACTGCTACCGGCTGGGCCTGGGGGCAATCAAGGCCACTAACGCCCACGCCTCCGCCAAGTATCCGGGTGTGAGGGGCAACGACATCACCATCTCCATCTCCCCCAATGTGGACGACCCCGACCAGTGGGATGTCAGCACAATCCTGGACGGTATCAAGGTGGACACGCAGACGGTGGCTGATGTGAAGGACCTGGCTTCCAATGACTATGTGGACTTCAATACCAAAACGGAGCTGGAAGCCACGGCGGGGATGCCCCTGGCGGGCGGAGCCGACGCGGAGGGTGTCACCGGAGACAGCCACCAGGCTTTCCTCGATAAGATTGAGCCGTATGCGTTCAACGCTATGTGCTGCCCGGCGGCGGACCCCACTATCGTCAAGCTGTACGCTGCCTATTGCCAGCGGATGCGGGACGAGGTGGGGGCGAAGTTCCAGCTGGTGGCCTGGCAGCCCTCCACTGTGGACTATGAAGGTGTGATCGGTGTCTGGAATACGGCCACCCACCCCTCCATCAAGGATGTGGACGAACACGCCGTTGTGTACTGGACCACCGGCGCTCAGGCTGGCGTGGCGGTCAACAAGTCTCTGACCAACGCCAAGTATGACGGGGAGCTGGTTCTGGACACGGAGCTGACCCAGGTGGAGCTGACAGCGGCCCTCAAGGCTGGCAAGTTCGTGTTCCACAACGTCAACGGCCTCACCCGTATCCTGGAGGACATCAACACTCTGCTGACCCTCACCGATACAAAGGGCGAGGTGTTCCAGAGCAATCAGACCATGCGGGTCTGTGACCAGATTGCCAATGATATCGCGGTCCTGTTCAACGAGCGGTATGTGGGCGTGGTCCCCAATGACGCCTCCGGGCGCTCCACCCTGTGGGGGGACATCACCCATTACATCAGGGAGCTGGAGAAAATCCGGGCGGTGGAGAACTTCGACCCTGATACGGTGACCTGTGAACAGGGCGACAAGAAGAAAGCTGTCCTGGTCACAGTCAACGGGCTGAACGTGGTCAACGCTATGGCCCAGCTCTACATGAGCGTCATCATCCAGTAAGGGAGGGAACGTAAATGCCTGACAATGCCATGATGCGGGCCGGAGACGCTGTCAGCGCCCACCGTGCGGAGTGTTTTGTTACCCTCGATGGCACTCGATACGCTATGCTGATGGCCAAAGAGTTTGAGGGCAAGGCCCAGGTCAACACCAAGGAGGTCCCCCGGCTGGGGAATATCGTGATCGGCCACAAGGCGGACACAGTGGTGCTGGCCTTCTCCATGACCATCTATAAATGCACGGAGATTTTCGATGACGTGATCGAGCGGTTCATCCGCACTGGGGTCATGCCTACCTTCACCATCCAGACCTCCAATGACGACCAAGCCAGCTCCGTGGGGCGCAGCACCAAGATTTACAACGACTGTGTTCTTGATGGCGATGTGTTGCTGTCCCTGTTCAACGCGGAGGGCGACTTTATCGAGCAGACCATTGAGGGCTTCTGCGACAGCTTCAGCCGGCCGGAGAAGTACACCAACCCGGCCTATATGTAACAGGAGGAATGAGTTATGAGCAATCAGAGCCTGTCCGCATTCATGCGGCCCAATGTCGAGCAGATCGAGAACGCCAAGTATGCCGCCTCCCCCCGGTTCAAGGGGGAGGACGGCAAGCCCCTGGAGTGGGAAATCTGCTGTATCTCCGCCGACGAGTATGCCCGCATCCGTTCCAGCTGCATCCGCCAGGTGCCAGTGGTGGGCAAGAAGAACCAGTTCACCCAGAAGCTGGACACCTACGAGTTCCAGGCCAAGGTGTGCGCCCGCTGCACCGTGTTCCCCGACCTCAACAACGCCGAGCTTCAGAACAGCTGGGGCGTGGTGAAGCCGGAGGAGCTGGTGGGGGCCATGCTGATTGGCGGGGAGTTCGACGACTATGTTACCGAGGTGTTCCGCATCAACGGTTTTAAGAACGAGAACGAGCTGGTAGACGAGGCAAAAAACTGATAGAGGACGGCGATCCGGAGGCCAACTATGCACATTTTTGTTTGCAGAAGTTCGGCTGGGAGCCGTCCAAGTTTTTAGATTTGCCTGTCAAAGAGCGGGCTTTCGTGATTGCCTCTATTGACGCCCGCTGTGCTGCGGAGAAGAAAAAAGAGGCGGAAGCGAAAAGCAAAGCGAATAAGGGCCGGAGCAGGGGCCGGGGGCGCAGAAGGTGACCCTGGCCCCGCTGTATAGGTGGTGGGCATATGGCAACAATTAAATCCCAAATGGCTCTCAATGATGGTATGAGCGTGGTTTTGAAAAAAATTACCGCCGCCCTGGATACCACGCTGGCCTCCTTTGAGCAAATCCAGCGGCTGTCCGGCAACACCATGGACGTGGCCGAGATCGAGGCCGCACGGGGGGCACTGGCAGATGCCAGCAACGCCGTGGACGAAATGGCGGACAATTACCGCCGGGCTGCCCAGGAGGAGGAGCGGCTGAACCAAAACATCCACGAGGGTGCTTCTGCATTGGACGGGATGGTAACAAAGGCCGTTTCTTTGGTGGGGGCTTACATGAGTCTGTCCGCCATTAAGGGCTTTGCCACCAGCTCCATGGATGCTGCCAATGTCCAGATCAACGCCCAGCGGCAACTCCGCACGGTTCTGAACAACATGGGGGCGGAGGACGACTTCCAGGCCCTTACGGACGAAACGTCCGGGAACACCCTGGAAAACACCCTGGCCCTGGATACCTCCGGGGCCATGAGCAATTATGAAGCCCTGACGGACATGGCCGACGGCGCGGAGCTGGGAAACACCTTGACCCTGGACACAGACCTCGCACAGGCGGCCTATACGGGCTTTACAGCGGGCGTGGACGGGGGCCGGGTCAGTATGGAGGTGCAGGCGAACACCGGCCAGGCCCCAGCAGCCTGTGACGCCATCCTTTCCAAAGCCTCCGAAATCCAGGGGGCAGGCATCTATGGCGATGAGGCCATGATCGCCGGGGCAGCGGAGTTCGCCACCTACTTTTCCGATGCCAACGCCATCCTCTCCATGATGGACACCCTCACCGACTACGCTATGGGCATGAGCGGGGGCGGCGCTCTGGACACTGAGGCTATGGTGGACTACGCCACCGGCCTGGGCAAGATCATGTCCGGGTCCTACGACGCCATGACCAAAAAAGGCTTTGAGTTCACCGACACACAGAAGGCTATCATTGAGGGGACTGCTACCGAGGCCCAGATTGTGGCCGAACTGGGCCAGGAGTATGTGGGCATGAGCCAGGATATGCAGGCCGCCGCTGCCATCAACGCCGTGATTGCGGAGGGCTGGGGCGGGCTGTATGAGGCCATGAGCAACACCCCAGAGGGCAAAATCATCCAGCTCAACAACGCCCTGGGGGACATCAAAGAAAACGTGGGAGCCGGCATCTATCCGGCGGTTCTGAATTTCATCAACATTTTCCAGCAGAACCTTCCGCAAATCGAAACAGCAGCCATGGGCCTGGCCACAATGCTGGGCTTCGTGATCTCCCTCCTGACCGGCATGGTGGAGGGGAGCATGGCATTTGGCATCGCCGTGTCGGACAACTGGAGCTGGATCAGCCCCATCGTTTATGGCATCGTCGCCGCCCTGGGGGCTTATGTGGGCTATTTGGGTGTGATGAAAGCCATGGAGCTGGCCAGCGCCGCCGGAAAAATTATCATGTGCGCTGCCTCCTATGCCCACGCTGCGGCGACGGGGACCGAGGCAAGCGCCACAGCAGCGGCTACGGCGGCCCAGTACGGCTTTAACACGGCTCTGCTGGCCTCACCTGTTACTTGGGTCGTGGTGGGCGTTATCGCCCTGGTAGCGGGCATTATGGCCCTCTGCAACTGGATCGCCAAAACCACAGGCGTGGCGCAGACCGGGTTTGGGGTGCTGACCGGCGGCATCAATGTGGTGATCCAGGCCGTGGTCAACGCCGGCCTGGTGGTGGCGAATATCGCCCTGGGCATCTGGAACGCCCTGGGGGCCGTCTGCTCCAACATCGGCGTCGCATTTCACAACGTAATCGCCAATGTGCAGAGCTGGTTCTATGGCCTGCTTTCCACCGCCTTGACGGTGGTGGCCGGTATCTGCGAGGCGCTGAACAAGCTCCCCTTCGTGGAGTTCGACTATTCTGGCATCACCAGCAAAGCCAACGAGTACGCCGCTAAATCCGCCGAGGCCGCCAACAGCAAGGAGGAATACACCAGCGTGGCCGATGCCTTCAGCGAGGGCTACGGGACCTTTGACGCCTACTCCGAGGGCTGGGCCTCTGACGCTTTCCAGGCCGGGGCGGCTTGGGGAGATGGCGTGGCCGACACGGTGGGCGGGATGTTCGACGGCCTGGGCTACGAGCCGGGGACCATTGAGGACTTCGCCAACCAGGGCTTCGACAGCTTCGCTATGGACGGCCTGGGCAACGACGTGGGAGAGATTGCGGACAACACCGGTGGCATGGCCCATGCCCTGGACGTGAGCGGCGAGGAGCTGAAATACCTTCGGGACATCGCAGAGCGGGACGCCATCAACCGCTTTACCACGGCGGAGGTCAAGGTGGACTTCTCCGGCATGACCAATAAAATTGACAGCAACATGGATCTGGATGGCGTGATTCGGGAGTTGACCAACGGCTTCTCCGAGGCGCTGGTCACCGCTGCGGAGGGGGTGCATGAATGAGCTACACCTGTTATCTGGGGGGTATGGAAGTTCCCACCCCCGCCAAGTTGACCGTGAAAATCAAGGGGAACAACAAAACCTTGGTGCTGCTCAACGAGGGGGAGATCAACTTCCTGCGCTCCCCTGGCCTGACGGAGCTCACCGTACCGCTGCTGCTCCCTATGCTGGGCGGCAGCCGGCCCCCGTTGGCTTACTTGGATATGCTGGAGGGCCTAAAGACCGGCAAGGGAACCACCCAATTTATCCTGGTGCGCTCCAGCCCGGACGGACGGTGGTTGTTTGACACCAACCTGACCGTAAGCGTGGAGGACTACAACATCGTGGAGGACGCCAAGAAGGGGCTGGACGTGTCAGTGGATGTGAACTTGAAGCAGTGGCGGGATTATGGGACTAAAACTGTCACCGTGGAACCACCTGCTGAAAGCGGCCAGGCGGCTATCGTGAGGGTGGAAAAAGAGCGGGACGCCAGTACAGCCCCTTCTGCCAGAACCTACACAGTGCAGAAAGGCGACACCCTGTGGGCGATTGCCGCCAAGTATTACGGCAAAGGCTCTGAGTACACCAAAATCGCCAGCGCGAACACAGACAAAATCAGCAATCCCAATCTGATTTATCCTGGGCAGGAGCTGATATTGCCATGATCTGCGAGCTGATGATCCAGCACAAGGGTATTGTTATGCTGCCCCCAACCGTTGAGGGGGTGACCATTGAGTGGGAGCGCAGGGGCCAGCCAGGAAAGCTGGTGGCCGATGTGGTCGCAACCCCTGGACTCAGCTTCCAGGAGGGGGACCCCTGCCGCTTCTCTGTAGACGGGGTCCCTGTCTTTTACGGTTTTATCTTTGACAAAGCGCGAAAAGGGAGCAGCCCCAAGGTCATCACCATAACCGTGTATGACCAGCTGTACTATTTGAAGGACAAGGACACCTATGTGTATGAAAACAAGACCGCCGCCGGCCTGATCCGCATGATTGCGGACGACTTCCAGCTGAAGGTGGGGGATTTGGAGGATACCCGCTTCTCTATTGCCAGCCGGGTGGAGGATAACAAGACCCTCTTTGACATCATCCAGACGGCCCTTGACGAGACCCTAAAGGCCACCGGCCAGATGTTCGTCCTTTATGACGATGTGGGCAAGCTGACTCTCAAAGGGCTGGGCAGCATGAAGATCAACATGGTAGTGGACAGTTCCGCTGCCGGGGACTACGACTATAAAAGCTCCATTTCCAGCCGGACCTATGACAAAATCAAGCTGTCCTATGAGAACAAAGAGACCGGCAAGCGGGATATTTACATCGCTCAGGACGGGTCTAACATCAACCAATGGGGCGTCCTCCAGTATTACGAGAAGATTGACAGCGCCGGCAACGCAAAGACCCTGGCGGACGCGCTGCTGGGTCTGTACAATGCCAAGACCCGGACCCTCCGACTGCAAAATGTGCTGGGGGATATCCGGGTGCGGGGTGGAACCCTCCTGGTGGTTATGCTGGACCTGGGGGATATCAACCTGTCCAGCTACCTGATGGCAGAACAGGTCAAGCACACCTTCCGCAACGGCCAGCACCTGATGGAACTGAATATGAGGGGTGGTACATTTGTCACTTGACGCAAACGAGCTGGTACGGCTGGTTAAGCAGGCCGCAGTGGACGCGGTGCTGGCGCAGACTCCTGTGGGGGTATGCTACGGTACGGTGGTGTCCGCGGCGCCGCTTAAAATCCAGGTGGACCAGAAGCAGGTCCTGGGGACGGCTCAGCTGATTTTGACCGATGCAGTACGGGATTATACTGTATCCATGACCGTGGATCACCGCACAGAGGTGGTCAGCCATGGACACGCTGTGACCGATACCTACACCGGAGGCGGCAGCGCAATACCAATGGAGCATGACCACCCATACCGGGGGCAAAAAGAATTTCTGATTCACAACGCACTGAAAACAGGAGAGAATGTGATCCTGCTGCGCTGCGATGGCGGGCAGAAGTACATTGTTCTGGGCAGATGGGGAGGGAGGGCGTAATGGGCCTGTTGCCAACCGCCGGGGATGGTCTGGACCTGGTCTCCCTGCAAATTGGGACCCAGCCAGGATTGACCCACAAACTGGATGCCGGCTGGGGAAGGGTACGGGGGATGACTGACGGCCGGGACGCCGTGCTCCAATCGGTCTATCTCATTTTGAACGTGGAACGGTACGCATACCCTATCTATTCCCGCAGCTATGGCTCTGAACTGGCCGGCCTCATTGGCAAGCCCAGGGACTATGCCATGAGTGAAGTAAAGCGCCGGATCACCGAGGCACTGCTTCAGGATGACAGAATTACCGGTCTCAGCGGGTGGGAGTTTGAAACAAGCCGAAAGAGTGTCCGGGTCAGCTTTGTGGTGCATACCATCTACGGCGATGCGGCGGCTTCCAAGGAGGTTGATATTTAGTGTTTGAGGACAGAACCTATGAGGCCCTGGTGAAGCGGGCGCTGGCCAGAGTGCCTTCCACAGTAGACAAGCGGGAGGGATCCATGGTATTCCATGGAGTGGCCCCCTCCATGGCGGAGCTGGCCCAGCTGTATATTGCCGCCGACTTCGTTTTCCAGGCCACCTATCTCTTGACCGCCCCCAGGGAATACCTGATTAAGCGGGCCTCTGACCGCAATATGGTCCCCTATCCGGCCAGCGCCGCCGTCTACCGGGCAGAATTCAACATGGAGGTCCCTATCGGAAGCCGCTTTTCCTGCGAGGACGCAAATTTTGTTGTGACAGACCGTATGGACCCGGAAGACGGCTCTGCCGCAGGCTTGAGCTACCAGGTCGCCTGTGAAATGGCGGGTTCGGAGGGCAATCAATACAGCGGACAACTGATTCCCATGGAGTATATGGATGGGCTGACCCGTGCGGAACTGGTGGAGCTGCTGATCCCCGGCGGCAATGAGGAGGAGACCGAAGCGTTCCGGAAACGGGTCCTGGACAGCTTCCAGTCCCAGGCGTTTGGAGGCAACCAGGCGGACTATCGGGAAAAGGTGCTGGCGATTCCGGGTGTAGGCGGGGTCAAGGTCCACCCGGTATGGAATGAGAATATACAGCCTGCCTCCCTGATCCCCGGAGAGGAGGCGGAGGCCTGGTACAACGCCACTGTAGGAATGCTTGCGGCCCCTGTGGCAACCTGGCTGACAGGGGTATATACCGCAGCCTCCCACCGCCTGCTGACTGTTGGCGGGTCCGTCCGGCTGGTCCTGATGGCCGCTGGGTATACTGCGCCTACAGAGACGCTGCTGGAGGAGGTGCAATCCTGCATCGACCCTGTCCGGAACGCCGGGGAAGGACTGGGACTGGCGCCCATCGGCCATGTGGTGCAGGTGGTTGGCGTGGCCGTGGAGACGGTGGACATTGCGCTGCACCTGACCTACGCCCCCGGCTGGAGCTGGGAGGCGGTGCGCAGCTATGTGGAGGGGGTGCTCGATGGCTATTTTTTGGAGCTGGCCCAGGCATGGGCCGGCTCCGACTATTTGACCGTGCGGGTCTCCCAAATCGAAAGCCGTATCCTCGCCCAATGCGCCGCAATGGTCACAGATATCGGCGGTACAAGTGTCAACGGGGTGGAAAGCAATCTGGTTTTGGACGCGGACAGCATCCCTGTGAGAGGTGAGGTCAGTGGATAGGAAGCTGCTGGATTATCTGCCTCCAGTGCTTCAGGAGGTACTGGAGTTTCAGGCCATCAATGGAGCAAATGAGCCGGAACTCTCTATGGCCTGGGACGCCTTGACTTTGGTGCTTGCCAACCAGTTCCTGGAGACTGCGGACACCTGCGGGGTGGCGATCTGGGAGAAAGAGCTGAAGCTATTCCCCAAAGACACTGACACCTTGGCGGAGCGCAAGGCCCGCATCAAGGCCATATGGGGGCTTGAGCTGCCCTACACCGTTCCGTGGCTGAAGAACTGGCTGACAAGTATCTGCGGCCCGGAAGGGCATGAGGAGACCATCGCCGATTATACCATCCACATCCAGCTCGACTATACCGTCCTGCCCAACGCCAACAGTCTGGCGCAGGAGATTTTGAATATGCTGCTGGCGGTCCGGCCCTGCAATATGCGGGTGCTGATGGCCGCTTTTTTACAGGCCTACGGTGCGGTATCGCTTGGGGCAGCGGCTGAGATGGTGCAGACAATGGAGGTCTACCCCAGAATCGTGCAAGGCCTGGAGACAACCGCCTCCGCCATTATGGCGGGCGCACTGGAGTACCACGCTTGTATAGAAATTTATCCAAGGGAGGATATAGACTATGGGCAATAACAACACTGTGATTACGAATCAGACCAGGTGTGGGGCCGTCATTACTGCGCAGGGGGCCGCGATCATTGCGGACTGCATCCTTACTGGAAAAAAGCTGCCCATCGTGGAAGCGGCTGCCGGGGATGGCGGGGGCAGTCCTGTCGTACCCAGCCCAAATCAGACGGCTCTTGTCAATGAGCGGTGGCGGGGCAGTATTGTGCGGGCGGAGCCGAGCGCTGTAACCGCCAATATGATTGATGTAAAAATCGTGATTGGAGAGGAAGTCGGCGGCTTTGTGATCCGGGAGATGGGCCTGTTCAGTGAGGAGGGTGTCCTGATTGCGGTGTGCAATACGCCGGATACCGAGAAAGTACCGATTTCTGAGGGCGTGTCAGGAAAGTTGACGGTGAATATGCACATTGTTGTGGCCGATGTGTCTGTGCTGGAATTTACAATCACCCCTGCTTTGGATATGGTCAGCCGCCCCGAAATGGAGAGTGCTATTGCGAAGGCGGTGGGCGAGATCGAGTCCCTGAGCGGCACAGGAGAGCCGAACGCTGCCACCGCGGGCCAGGTGGGGCAGAAGTACGAGGACACGACCAGCGGGGACATCTACACCTGTACGGCCATTACTCCGGGGGAGAGCGGAGCGTCACCGCACTATCTTTGGGTCCCCGGTCGGCTCGGCACGCTGGCGGAAATAAGGACGGCTTATAGCAATATTGCTGGACGCATTATAGGACAGCAGATACTCAGAAATGCGTACTGGATGACGAAGGAAAATATCATCAACCAGCGAGAAAAATTGTTGTATAACAAGAACGGGTACACTATTGATGGGTGGATTTTATGGGATGCAAACACATCATTAGAGGTAGTAGATCGGGGGCTTGTGACCCATTCAGGAGGCTCCATCCGACAAACTCCATTGGTTCAAAAACTCGAAGTAAACTGCCTGATACCAGGTATTTACACTCTTTCTATCTTTGCCACTAAAAATGTGGGATTTCCAAATTATTTTGTAGAGGATATTGGGGATATACCTGGACATATAAATGCAGATTCTGGTTTGGTCACGTTTACATTTGAAGTACCCGATGCAGTGAAGGATAAAACTCACTGGGTAAGTTTTGAAGCCCAAGACGATAGCCTTATCAAAGCTGCCAAACTCGAACCCGGCCCCACCCAGACCCTCGCCCACAAGGATGCCGCTGGCAATTGGGTCCTCAACGACCCGCCGCCGGACCCAGCGATGGAACTGCTCAAGTGCCAGAGATATTACATCAAAAGTTACATTAGGTATGTGTGTACCAAAGGAAAAATTTTTCATCAAGCGTTAACGAATGTCTTGTTCCCGGTTAGGATGCGTGGACAGCCAACTGTCAGTCTGCGTTCTCATTTGGGGACCCCTGGCACACTAAGTTATTTTAACTCAGGGTTAGATTCCGACATTACAGCAGAAGTGAATAATGCATACCTAACTCCAGACGGATTTAACGCGATTTCCGTGAATGCGGATTTAGTAGACGGTGAATCCTATATGTTCATGTATGAATCATCTGCCGATCTTTAGGGGGTACACATGCACAGATATTACAACCGACACTACATCACCACCGGCCCCGGCGGC
>OFFJ01002634.1_pt1 | contig 11208 bp, 9 predicted proteins | sample 1521261 | NCBI WGS metagenome assembly OFFJ01 (sample SAMEA3504122, study PRJEB24116) | mouse gut metagenome | biome: mouse gut; feature: mouse-associated habitat; material: faeces | place: Denmark | collected 2011 | reverse complement strand
CCCGCCATTCCTGCCGCCACTGGGATAAATTTCTGCAAGTCAATGCTTATTCCAAAATCAAAGTGAAACTCATCCATCAGCAGCTTTGCTGCCTGGTATGCCAGATTATTCTCATTTTCTGGAACATAAAACAAATTGGTCTTTATTTGTATCTCTGGATTCTTTATTTTCTTAAGGATGATCTTATCATACAGTCCTATGGTCTGCATGATCATGCGAACTTCGTGATAACCGTCTTCCCGCCGCCTCAGCACGTCCAGCCCCAGATTAATTTTGGCGAATGCCTTTAATTTCATTTCTACCATAGCGCTTCTCCTGTATTTTGTATACATCTTTCTAACAATAGTTAAACATTTTTTCTAATAAATGTCAATTTTTTCCCCGATTTTTTTGCGGATCTAGTGTTAATTTTTTCCTCCCGCCTCCGATATAATTGGTAGAAGTATATTAACAGGTTACGGATAACCATTTCTAATTGCCAAGGAGGGGCACATTATGAGCATAAACAATGTAAGCAATACTACTAGTACCACAGCTTATACATCAAGTGTTTATCAAAACAATTACAAAAACGACACTGAGACTGCCAAGGCAGACGAGAAAGATAAGAAAGACGGCGTGGTATATGAAAAAGGCACCGCTGCTTCCGCTACTAAGAAAACCTATGCAAAAGAAGACGTGGTCGCACGTTTAAAGAAAGACGCTGAAGAGAGAACTGCACAGATGAGAAGCCTGGTGCAGCAGATGATGGGCAACCAGGGCCACCGGATCGGACAGGCAGACGACATGTGGAAATTCCTTGCAAGCGGCGATTTCACAGTCAGCCCCGAGGTCAAAGCACAGGCACAGGCTGATATCGCAGACGACGGCTACTGGGGCGTAGAGAAGACTTCCGACCGTATCATTGAGTTTGCAAAAGGCCTGGTTGGTGATGATCCTGAGAAAGCTGAGGAAATGCGTGCCGCTTTTGAAAAAGGTTTCAAGGCCGCTACCAAATCCTGGGGCAAAGATCTCCCAGATATTTCTCAGAGAACTTATGACGCTGTAATGTCCAAGTTTGACGACTGGGCAGGCGTAAAGACGGAAGCATAAAGCAAGAACAAAGCGTGCAATCCCCTCAATCTGAGGGGATTGTTCCTTTTCAAAAGGAGTTTTCCGATGAACATTTTAATTATTGACGCCCAAGGCGGCGGTCTTGGAAAGCAAATTGTAGCTTCTATCAAAAAGGCTTATCCCGCTACGGAAATCACTGCCGTGGGAACGAATTCCCTCGCCTCCTCCAATATGCTCAAAGCTGGCGCCGACCATGCGGCTACTGGAGAAAATGCCGTAATCGTAGGTTGCCGCAAAGCCGATATCATTATCGGCCCAATCGGAATTGTGATTGCGGATTCTATGTTCGGCGAAGTAACGCCCGCCATGGCTGTTGCCGTGGGTCAAAGCAACGCCAAAAGACTGCTGATCCCCATCAACCAATGTGAAAATATTGTCCTTGGCGCCAGTAGCTTGTCTGTCAGCGACATCATCGGGCAGATCCTGCAATATTTGAATGAGGAAATCAATCGTTGACATTTGTGGCAATGACCGCTATAATGAAAAAAGCACTAGGCAGAAGCCTGGTTAATAACACAGAAGTGTTTGCATGAATTTGGACAATTAACAGGTTAATGCTTAGATACAGATTTTATGATATATGTCTATGAAAGCATATGATTTCCAGAAGGGAATTATATGCTTTTGTTTTCTGAAATGCCAGAGTATCAAAAGTTTTAAAACACCTCGTCCTTGCAAAACGCGCTGCAGAGAAGCTATGGCGCCAAAGCATCCCGTTTCAATTCATGCAGACTATAAAAGGAGGATTTCATATGGCATGTTTTTTAATCCCCGCCGGGGAAGCCGCTGTCACCACCGTGGTACATAAGGTACTCAAATCAAAGGAACAAGCAAATACAGCTCAAACTGACAGACATGATGCTGCGCCCGCAGAATCTGCAAAAACGCCCTTTTCCCATAAGCTAAAATGGCTCAATCATATGTTGTGGGGCGGCTCCGCCCTTCTTGCTTTTGAGCATGTCTGGCATGGAGAGCTAATTCCCTGGTTCCCATTTTTATCTGCTGCAAATAATGCTGCTGACACTGCCGAGATGCTTCATGAAATGTCCACTGTGGGCGTGGCGATGGCCGTCTTGATTACCGGAATCTGGGTCGGAATGGTTACAGTTTCAGCAAGCATTGAAAAACGTCCGCAACAATCTTCGGATTCTGGCGCCGGAGAATTGTCATGACATTATTGACAGCTGTTTTGGCAGCGGTCGTCACCACGGTCCTGTGGTATTTTAAGGATGGGAAGAATCATTTGAAGCTCGGGACCTTGAGCCTGATCTATTGGGGAGCTTCCCTGATGTGGCTGGCAGACGCCATTTTTGAATTCTTGGAGTCAGAGGCGGCATATTTTTCACCCGCCCCACAGGAGATGTTAAATGATTGCTTTCTGGGCATTTCCGCAGTAACTCTTGGATTAGTCATTTGGCTGGTCCTTTTGTTGGTCAGTGACCCAGACGGCGTAATTCGAAATGCGCTGTCTAAAAAGCATTGATTCCATTGCAAAAAATTCAGCTTCGCTATTTCAAAATGGGGCTGTCACACGAATGGGTGAATACATTCGTGCGACAGCCCTATTTTTTTCATGTAGATTTGACATTTCTGCCAACAACGTTTATCATAAAAATAACTTTATCTATCTGCGCTTCAAATACATACAGAAAGGACGTAACGTTATGGCAATTATGCTTCTTTTATGCTGTGCCGTCATCCTCTCCTGTATCATAGCAAATCGATTTTCCAGCAAATTTGGAATGCCCGCACTTCTGTGCTTCATGGCTCTTGGTATGATATTCGGCTCTGACGGACTTTTCAAAATTTCTTTTAACAACTACATTATCACAGAACAGCTCTGCACCATTGCTCTGATCTTCATTATGTTTTACGGCGGGTTTGGTACCAAATGGCAGACTGCTCGTCCTGTCGCCGTAAAATCCGTACTGTTATCCACTTTGGGCGTTGTAGCTACAGCACTGCTGACTTGCCTGTTCTGCTTTTTGATTTTGCGTTTCTCCTTTTCAGAAAGCTTTCTGATCGGTGCCGTTTTAAGTTCCACTGACGCCGCTTCCGTGTTCTCCATCTTGCGATCCAAAAGTCTCAACCTCAAACACTCCACTGCGCCTCTTTTAGAAATCGAGAGCGGCAGCAATGACCCTATGGCTTACATGCTGACCATGATTGCCCTTGCCATGATCTCCGGAAACACTGACACCTCTGTGCCATTGATGCTGCTATGCCAGATCGGACTTGGCATCCTGATCGGCATTGCCAGCGCCTTTTTCGGCATTTGGGCATTACAGAAAGGAGAACTGATCTCCCAAGGCATGGACACTGTCTTTGTCATCGCCCTGGTACTGTTCTCTTATGCGCTGCCCACCCTGATCAATGGAAATGGCTATCTCAGCGTATACCTCACCGGCATTATCCTGGGCAACAGCGATATCAACAACAAGATCACCTTGGTTCACTTCTTCGATGGAATTACCGGGCTTGCGCAAATCTTAATTTTCTTCCTGCTAGGGCTGCTCTCTTTCCCTCACAGACTGCCTGGGCTGGTGATGCCTGCGCTCCTAATCGCTCTGTTTTTGACCTTTGCTGCCCGCCCTGTGGCCGTATTTCTGATTCTTCTGCCTTTCCGTTCCTCTCTGCGGCAATGTCTGCTGGTATCATGGTCCGGTCTTCGCGGGGCTGCTTCGATCGTTTTTGCCATTCTGGTCATTGCAGAAGGCACTCCCTTAGAACACGATTTATTCCACATCGTGTTCTTTATCTCGCTGCTCTCTGTCGCACTCCAGGGCTCTCTGCTTCCTCTGGTAGCAAGAAAGCTTGACATGGTCGATTACAGCTCTGATATCCGAAAAACTTTCAACGACTATCAAGATGATTCCGACCTGACTTTGATGCGTATGTATATACCCAAAGGACACAACTGGGAAAACCGCAAAATCGAAGAAGTAAGCTTTCCCACTGGCTGCCTCGCTCTGATGGTAAAACGAGACAGCGACACTCTGATTCCTCGTGGCAATACCACCATCCTTGCCGGTGACACCGTGATTTTAAGCGTTCCTTCTTATCGCAGCGAGAATGACGGCAAATTGAAAGAAATCCTCATCACCCAAAATCATAACTGGCGCAATTGTTCGATTGCCGAACTTAATCTTCCAGAAAACATCCTGATCGCCCTGATCAAGCGGGGCGATGAAAATATCATCCCCCAGGGCAGCACAATCATATTGGAAAATGACCAAGTTGTCATCTATAAATAAGCGTCATTTTCTATGCAAATTTTGATTTTTCAAAATCTATGCGCTATTGAAGAAAACAGCTCGATGATGTACGGAAACTAAGACAGGAAGCAAACTTTTCTGAAAAACACGAATGCCATAAGCAAAATGGGAAGCAGGTAATGACTCAGGTATAAAACTTTGATGTAACTCAAAGGAGCTGCGCGCCAATCACTTGGTGCGACAGCTCCTGTTTTATCTTTTACATCATTAGTTTATGCTTAAGCCGGCGCTTGCATATCCTGCAACTGTATTGACTAAAGATAATCCTGTTGCCGTTGCCGAAAATACCAGCATCAACCGGGTTTGAGCCGTAACTGGAATATTCAGCCCTGTCAAAGAGCCGTTTAACAACGTGCCAATAGATATTATTCCGGATAGTGTCGGCGTCAGATTGATCAATGTTCCCGCAATCGGTGAAAATACATTATTTGGCGTTGCCGATTGATAGATTTGCGCACGGACAGTCAAATTGGAGCCTACCAAGGAAAGCGCCAGGGTTGTGCTGAAAAACGCACTAAACGAAGTAATTATGCCGTCGCGCGGAACCTGAAATGCAAAATTGGAAAGCGTTCCGCTGGCATTTGTAATATCTATTGTGGAACCTAAAAGCGTAAGCCCCGGCGCACTGCTTCCAAATCCAACAAAAGCAGGAAATCCAGCAAGCCCTCCAGCAATCGTCGTCAAGGAAACCGGAAGTCCAGATGCAAAGGGAATAATCGCTCCGGTACCCGCAACTCCTGTCGCTCCGTCTGCTCCCGTTGCTCCGGTCGGACCCGTCGCACCTGCTGCTCCTGTTGCTCCTGCTGCTCCTGTTGCCCCCGTCGGACCCGTCGCGCCCGTCACACCGTTCGCACCCGTTGCACCTGTCGCTCCCGTCGGACCGGTTGCTCCCATCGGGCCATCATCACCCGGACACCCCTTCGGCCCCTGCGGTCCGATCGGCCCTGTCACACCCTGAACGCCCTGCGGACCTGTTACACCCTGGGGCCCCATGGCACCCGTTGGGCCTGTCGCTCCCGTCGGGCCGGGAATTCCCCTGGGTCCCTGCGGCCCCACATCTCCCTGCGGCCCCACAGGTCCTGTCGGGCCCGTCGGTCCTGCCGGCCCCTGCGGACCGGCATCTCCTCTGGGGCCTTCACATCCCGGATCCCCTTTCGGGCCAATGTCACCACGAACACCCTGAATGCCCTGAATACCCTGCGGACCGGCATACCCTCTTGGACCGGCATACCCTCTCGGTCCCGTGTTTCCGGTAGGTCCTACCGGACCTGTATTTCCTCTGGGTCCTCTCGCTCCGGGAGTCCCGGGAATACCCTGCGGCCCCATAGGACCCGGCTCACCTCTGTCACCCTTCGGCCCCGGACAGCCGGTATCTCCTTTGATTCCCTGGGGGCCCATCACTCCCTGATCGCCCTTCGGCCCGGCAGGACCACGCTCACAGCAGGGTGCACAACAATGATGCTGACAATGCATTTGATAATTGTTACACGAATTGTTACATGAACCGTTACCAGAGCTGTTACATGAATTGTTTCCGGAACTGTTACATGAATTGCTACATGAATTGTTACATGAATTCTTATTATCCATAAAATCCGTATCCTTTCTACTCAATGAATTAAAAAAATACATTTAAGTATCTTTTTCTACAAATAATTTATGCTTACCCGAAATTTCTGTTACATATTGTAAAAAAACAATAGAGCGTGTCGAAAACACGCTCTAAGAAATCTGCCGGCTGTCAAAATACTGTTTATTATAAAGATATGCTTTAGAGTAGGGCTTAAGGGTCCCTGCCCTTTCATTGTATTCTTTTGCCTTTTTTAAATCGCCCATTTTATCAAAGCAGACACACAGCTGTAAAAGAGGTATATAATCATAACAATCAGGAAGAACAAACCCGTTTGCCTGTTCATTCCTCGGTCGGTTCAACGCAGTTTCATACCAATAGGCAGCCGTAGGGTAATCCCCATGCTCCAAAAAATATTTCCCGATCTCACAGCACAATTCTGCTCTTGGCTGGTCAAAACTCATGCTGCGAAGCAGCGTATCCAGCGCAGACCGCTCACGCCCCAGACCGCGGTAACAATCGGCACAGATCGAACATGCTTCTATCTTATTCTCAATCCATCCTTCCTCCGAGAGCAGAAATCGTTCCAGCACTGAAACAGCCTCTTCGTATTGCTTATGATAATACAGCTCCCGGCCAAAGTAATACTGCTGCCGCGGATCCAGACTTTTTCCCTCTGCAAGCAGCTTCCGATAGATGTTCAGATTACGGTCAGGGTCGCCGGCATTTATTTTTTTATGACTGACCGCAATATCGGAATACACAACATTGCCCGCCGGAGGGATCACTTCATGCACCGCACCGACCCAGCGGTATTGAGGACAGTTTCTGATCCATCTTTCCCGGAAATAAGAAAAAGATGGTTTGCCGGCTTCATCAAAAGAAGTATGATATTTCATCATCACAAAATCTATATCCAATGACAAAGTCTGCTTTAACTGCAAAAACTTATCCTTTTCCTTTTCTTCCAGAATGTCGTCCGCATCCATCCACATACAGTACTCCATGGATGCCCTGGAAAACGAAAAATTCCTGGCATCAGAGAAATCATCTTTCCATGGATACGAATATATTTTGGAAGTATAGTTGGATACAATGTCCACCGTCCTGTCTACGGAGCCGGTATCGACAACAATTATTTCATCTACAAGTTCTGTTATACTCTCAAGACAGCGCGCAATGTGCATTTCTTCATTCTTAACGATCATGCAAAGACTTATTGTCGGCATATTAATCCCCCATTCTTGCTCAGTCTGCAAATTTGGGCGCAGGCACAAATTTGTGTGTAAAAAATCTGTCACATATGGATTTTTCACACTATGCGTTCCTATTAAGCATTCTGATTTTCATACCACTGTGCCTGTGACATGAACAAAACATAATATGTGCCTTTTTTATTCATCAGCTCATCATGGGTTCCGATTTCTGCAACACGGCCATTTTCCATAACAACGATTCTGTCTGCAATTCGGGCACTTCCGAGTCTGTGAGTTACAAGCACCGTTGTTCTTTCATCGGATATCTCTTTGAACTTCTTATATATCTTTGTCTCCTCAATGGGATCGATTGCTGCAGTAGGCTCGTCCAACACGATTACCTTACTGTCTCTGTTGATGCCTCTTGCAATAGATACCCTCTGCCACTGTCCGCCTGAAAGGTCGACGCCGTCAAACTCACGGGAAAGCATTGTTTCCAAACCGTCGGGATAAGACTGTGATTCAATATCCACATCTGCTTTCTTTAAGGTTTCCAGCAGAGTTCCGTCTTCCCTTTCCGTATCAAGATTGCTGATCATAACATTTTCACGAAGAGTCATCTGATATTTCTGGAATTTCTGGAATACACCGGACATAAGTCCATAAAGGCTCGATGACTTAATATCCTTTGTAGGTATACCGTCTATTGTTACACTGCCGCCGATGGGCTGATATATACCTGTAATCAGTCTCACGAGAGTTGATTTTCCGGCTCCGTTATGTCCCACAATCGCAACGGTTTCACCCTTGTTCATTGTCAGATTAACATCTGTCAGAGATTCCTCTTTTGCTCCCGGATATGTAAAGGAAACATTTTTAAGTTCAATCTTTTCACAGAAATCATTTACCTTTATTTCACCGTCTGTTTCGGGCATATCTATGAAATCAAGAAGGTTGTTGATTGAACCGCTGTTTTTACCTATATCGCCCACAAGAGTAATCATTTCTCCGACCATTTCCTGCATCTTTACGATTGCCGTGAATATTGCGGCAAATGTACCCGCCGTAATATCACCTGTAAGCAATGCTTTAACAAAAAGCAGAAGGACAACCAGATAACCCGCAAGGCCTGTTCCTTTTCCCGCAAGATCAAACAGACAGGCTCTCTTTGCCACCTTAAGGCTTTTCTTATTCAGAACAACCATTGTGTCATAATAAAGCTTCTTAAAATAGTTCGTTACGCCCAGGATTCTCGTTTCCTTGAAATATTCCCTGGAGCAGATGGTGCTCTCATAATAATCACAGGATCTTCTCAGCGGGGCAATCTCATCCTCAAGATCAGCGTACATACTTACCTGCACAAGCTTTGTAAGAAGACAGGGCATCATGGAAATAACAATTACGATTGCCAGAATCGGCTTAATAGTAAAAATCCATATTCCCATAAACAGCACATAGGGCAGGAAAAATGCCATCATCATGATAAATGAAAATACCATGTTGAAGATATGATTGATTCCCATCCCGGCCTTGTTGATGCTGTCCAGAGTTGACGCATTTTCATATTCGATGGCTCCAATTTTAGATATCTTAAGATGAACCTTCTGCATCAATTTTCCGATAACCTTCTGGTTAAATGGCAGATACAGGAAATTGTTAAGTGCGTTAACAAGCTCTGCCAGAATAATAACCACGCCGTACACAATAAGAGAAATGTATATGGTCTTTATGCTTCCGCCTGTATTTATTACTTCACTGGTGGTATCATAAAACTTCTGCAGAAACAAAATCTTTACTGCCCATGACAGGCCATGGAGTATTGTAATTACAATGAACAATCCAAAAAAGAAAGGTGTTGCCATAAATACAAGAGGCGTTATTCTCTTAAGTATCTTAATGGGATTTATTTTCTTTTCACTCATTGATACCACCTCCTCTGACTGTCATACATCGTATAGTAAAGCTGCTTTGCAGCCATTAGCTCATTATGCGTTCCCTGTTCCTCTACATGTCCGTTATCAATTACGTAAATGTAGTCTGCCAGCTTAACCGAGCCCAGTCTGTGACTGAAGAACAATGTGGTTCTTCCTTCACAAAGCTTTGCAAATTCATTATAAAGGTTACTTTCCGCAATGGGGTCCAAAGCGGCTGTGGGTTCGTCAAGTACAAGAATCGGTGCTTCACTTACAAAGCATCTTGCAAGGGCGATTCTCTGCCATTCACCGCCGGAAAGATCCTTGCCTTCTTCTGCCAGCTTACCAAGCAATGTATCCTTACCATCCTCAAGGCCTTCAATAACCGAGTCCAGTTTAAGGGCAGTTATGGCATTGTTGATCGCTTCATCATCCGCTCCGCCAACGCATCCTATGGCGATATTATCCCAGATTGAAATTGAATACCTTGCAAAGTCCTGATAAACAACTGCATAAAAGGCTTTAAGCTGAGCTGCCGTATATTCTCCAAGGTCTCTTCCGTTAATCAGTATCCTGCCCTCATAATCCTGATAAAGACCTGTCAGAAGTTTGGCAATGGTACTCTTTCCCGCTCCGTTTGCTCCAACGAAGGCATAATGCCTGCCGGCTTCTATCTTCATGTTCATACATTTAAGAATACAGGTTTCCGTACCGGGATATTTGAAGGTTACATTCCTGAATTCCAAAGACTTAAATTCTATACCGCCTTCAGGCACGGCATCCGCATGATCATACTGTTCAAATGCTGCAAACTTTGTAATCTCCTTAAGGTATTCGATATGTGTGGATACAGCCTCAATTAATCTTGTGAGTGACCATGACATGGTGTGTACAAGATCAAAGGTTGCATTGATCAGTGAAAAGAACATACCGATTGTAATAATTCCCGTTGCAACAGGGTTGATCAGCATTGCTGCAATAAAGGTACACAGAAATGCCGTTATCATACTTCCGGATTTCAGCTTTACAAACCATTTGGCACGTGTTCCTGTTTCCATTTTTCTGGAAATCTCATACTGCTCAAACCACTTGTCATTAAGCTTTTCGTTATATCCGAATACCGTTCTCTCATCAACATTTTCTCTTCCCGTCATTACGGTAGTGAGATATTTGTATTTTCTCTGATATCTGGTAATCTCTTTATTGGCCTCATAGGTTGCCTTTCCGCTTATGAACGAAAGATAGAGAAGCGGTATGGCAACAGCCATCATAATCAGTGCAACCCAGGCAATCTGTGTAATAAGTACAATAAGAAGTCCCGCAATCGTCATAAACAGCGATATCAGATTGACTACATTTGTAAAACCGTCGATAAACTTATGCTCCATTGTGTCAGCAACACGGTTCATTAAATCCATACTGTCCGTATTTTCAACATACTTAAACTCAATCTTTGAACATTTTTCAACATATGCGCCCTTAAGATTGACCCTCATATCCATCTCGATTTTGTTGGCAAGATATGCCTTTATGGGATCAACAAGCCATTGATATGCTATAATCCCGATAACAATCGCCAGTGAGATATATACCGCTCTTTTTGATACGGAGCCGTCTAAAAGTCCCAGCGCATTATCAATAAATCTTGCATTCATAATAACCTGGCAGGTTGGCAGAATTGCAACAGCAAGAGACAGCATCAAATACAATATCGTACACACTGGTGAACTGATTATAGAAAATCTCAGGGAATCCAAATATGTATACTTTTTCTTCTCAAAACGTACTTTCTTCATTTTCCTCTCCTAAATTAAGTTTCTTATATCTATACCAATATCTACACCAAAAATTTTAACAGCATTACAGGATAATAGAATTATTCGTCCCTTGTTTGAGATAGAATTTCTTCTGCAAATTTGGGGCTGACTCTTTTACATTTTTATCCTGTTTTCTACTCTGCTATATGCCTTGGCACTATGACCGGAATTATATTTCAAAGCGCAGTTTCGCAGTTCTAATGAATCACCAATCAATCCGTCAAAAGATGGCATCTGCCAGCCTCCCCTGCAAATATCCGTCCGGCTTGTTGATAAGCGTGGTCAGGTCAAGCGCCCTCCCGAAGCAGTCCACGCCCTCAGACT
>OFFJ01002632.1_pt1 | contig 11216 bp, 5 predicted proteins | sample 1521261 | NCBI WGS metagenome assembly OFFJ01 (sample SAMEA3504122, study PRJEB24116) | mouse gut metagenome | biome: mouse gut; feature: mouse-associated habitat; material: faeces | place: Denmark | collected 2011 | reverse complement strand
CGCGCAGCTCCTTTTTGCAGTTCTCCTGATAGGCGGCCACGTTGAAGGTCTCGTTTCCCTGGCGGCCTTCATGGACGCCCACGGTCTGGAAGTGCTCCAGCAGAAGCTCCTCGTCATATTGGTACAAAAGCGCGAGAGCCGGGAAGGATTCCATATAGAAATCCGCATCGAACACCAGGGACCAGTCGGCTTCCTCTATGTAGGCGTCGTACAGCTCGCCGTAGTCCCACTCTACATCATAGGGGTTGTGGCCGTTATCCACATCCACCACGAAGGCGGCGCTGTTCTTGTAGAACGGCTCTTCCACCACGGCCTGGAGCTCGCCAAGCCCGGCGATGGCATCGATGTCCGGGGAAGCGGCCGGGGCTTCCGGCTCCGGGCTGGCCTCCGGCTTGGCGGAGCTGGCGGGAGCGGTCCTGCCGGGAGTGGTCTTGCCGGGAGCAGCCTGGACGGACATGGCGGCGCAGCCTGCGAACAGGCTGGGCGTTCAGAATGCTTTTTCCGCCAGTTCCCGCGTCTGATAGAAGGAAGGCGCAGCCTGCGAACAGGCCGGCTGCCAACAGTGCGGATACGGGATAAATAAGCATATTCTTTTTCATGACGGATACCTCCTGGTTTATAAATTATAGCCGTAATACAGATTTGTAAGCTTTTGTCAATAACGATGGTTCCTCAGGTTCTCGAATTCCAGGTCTTTGATTTTCCTGTCCATTTCGTCTATTGTATTCCTCATGCGGTCCATGTCCCCCTGTTTATCCACCTCCATCTTTGCCCTCCATGCCATGTTATCTTCTCTGTCGAGCTCTTCTGCCATGCGCTTGTCAGTCCTCGCCTTTTTCCGCATTTTGCGCATCGTGTTTGCGCATTTTTTCGCTGCGGGGGTTCCTTGTTTGCGAAGGTAATCTTCGGTGCTCATCAGGGTGGGCCACCGTTCCCGGTCTTTGCGGTCGTGTCTTGTGAAGAACCAGTAGATGATGGCAAACAGTACCAACCACATAATAAAATCGTTCATGTTGACATTCCTCCGTGTCTTTTTTGTTTTTTTTTCTTACAGGAAATAGTATAGCAGGTTCCTGCCAGCAGATTCGTAATTATTACGGACATGCTCCTTCTGCGGCAGGCCCCTGATGGCCGTTCATGATGCTGTTTTCAGCCGTCCCACCAGCCAGGGACGATGTTCAGTCAATCATTATAGCCTAAATTCCTGCGATACCGCTTGGACTGATATTCCATGACGCCCATATAATACAGCAGTTCCGTCTGAAGCTCCTTATCGTATATCTGAATGACCCGGTAAGCGTTTTCACGCTCCTCCAAAAACTTTTCGGCCATTTCTTCTTTCAGGTACAGCGAAAAAGGCATTCCTGCTTCCGTGGCTTTCTCCTGATACAGGTCCGTATATTCCCTTTTCAGCACAGCCAGATGCGTCACCCCTGCTTCGTCTGTCTTCACCTGATACCAGCCGATCTCCCCCTCTTTCAGGATGATCAGATCCTTCACCGCTGCCCGGCTGTCTATCATTTCCGACAGCGCGTCCGCGTAGAAATTGCAGAAACGGTTCTCGCCCTGACGGAAGACCTTCAGCTCCAGCATATCCAGATACCTCTGCGCGGCCTCCAGGCTTACGAACCGTCGGCAGCTTGCGCCCTGTTCATACGCGGTGGCAAACGCGTCCTGCAGACTCTCGGAAATGCCCAGAGGCTTTTCCGCCTTTTTGACCGCGTAAAAATAATGTCTGCCATTTGCCTCCGGCATATCCTCTTCTTCCGGCAGGGTCTTGATCTGGGAATAAGGATAATACGGATAGACGGCATATCCAAAGGGAACCAGGGTCTTGGCGCCAACCGTTATCGTCCGCATATAATCATTGTCGGAATCCAAAAAGCATATTTCCTCTATATATGGCACTTTGCCCAGAATGACTTCCTCCGCCTTTTCGCCCACCAGTTCCTGCATATAGATCAGCGAATAGGCAAGCGCCGTCACCTCGTCCCAACAGTTCCGCAGATGCTCTATGGCCACATTCCACTGCTGATTCAGAATCTGGTTTACGGATGTCCAGATGGCCTCTTTCTCGGACTCCGGCAGAACGTTCTCCGGGTACACCCCTGTACGTGGGGCGAACATCTCGGGCACCACCAGGATGCGATTGCCCATAGCATATCGGCAGACATATTCATAGGCGATATAAGTAGCCCTCTGCAGATCGCTCCCCGCGCCTATATTGACGCCCATCTCCTTGCCCGTATAGAGCATCTCGGCAATGCGCCCGGCAAAGCAGATGCATATCTGATTCAGAAAATCCTGGCCGGCATGGTATCTTGACTGCCCCAGGGCATACCCGCCATACATCCCTCTGGATACGATTGTCACATAATCGATTCCCATGCCGTAATGGTACTGCAGCACGGCATGTCCTGCTTCATGGAAAGCGGTAGCGATATAGTTCCTCGGGTCATCCTTCTGCCGGGCAGCCCCGTCCGCCTCGTTATGTATCCGGTTGAGCAGGAACCTCTCCGTGACGGGTTCGCTTTTATATACCGCATCCGCGACGGATTCCTCCACAAATGTCTCGATTTCCGAATAGTTTGTCCTCGTTCTGTACATCTTCAGGCTCAATGTCCTGGCAGCTCTTTTGGAAACCTTATCCTTCAGGTTCTTCTTCTCCAAAACATGAAGAAGGAAGCTGAGACGTTCTTCCATATTAGGAGACGGGAAAGGAATCCTGGTGCTGAATCTCCTGATGACCGCATCGTCCAGTCCTTCTAAGGAATAGTTGGTGGCCGCCACCACATAGACCCCGTTGTTGTCTGTCTCCAGGCCGTCCATTTCCTTCAGGAATTTCTCCAGCATGAGTTCCTGTCCGCTGGTTATCTGGCCTCCCCTGTGCTTGGAAATGGCATCGAACTCATCGATGAACAGGATGCAGGGCCTTTTCCGGCGGGCCGTCCGGAACATTTCTTCCATTTTGCCAATGCCGTCTTTGCTGAGGAAATCCGATCCTACCGTTGAAATGAACGCCGCCCCGGACTCAAAGGCCATGGCCTTGGCGAACATGGTCTTGCCCATGCCCGGCGCGCCGTACATCAATATGCCTGTCATCAGCCTGGCTCCGGCGGCCCGGTACTTCTCGGGATTTTTGATATTGTCGATACAGCGCTTTACATCCTCTTTTACCTTTTCATTGCCAAAGATATCCGTCAACCGCACCTGGGGCTTCTCCGCCAGCAGATATTTTCTGTTCTGCCGCCTGGCCTCGGCATCCTCCGCCACTGCCTCCTTTTCGCGCAGATTGGTAAAGCGGATTTCCAGCTCGCCGGATTCTCTCTTGTAATCGTAAGCGACATCGCAGGAAAGCCTCTTCCCTTCCCGGACAAGCGCCTTCGCCATTTCCACAAAATGCTGCCTGCCAAGGATGGCCTCCAGTTCTTCCCTGTCCAGCGCCAGGCCCTCGCAAGCGATTTTATCCATTGAATCGCCCCTGTCCGTGTCCTGGGGCTCGTACGGTACTGCCCGCACGAAATCCGTAACGCCCAGCGCCAGGAGCGGAGCCTTGTCCTCCACATCCCCCCTGTCCACGACGATGATGGGGATATTCCGTTTCGCTTCCGCCGCGGCCTTCAGGCACTTATAGCCCTCTGTCGCCTTGTAGTTTTTGGAATCCCGTCCTAAATCTACCAGGATTGCGTCATATCTGTCCTCTCTCCTGCGGCTGTTCCAATTGCAGTCTTGAAGGAATTCCCGGAAGCTTTTTTTATGCTCTTTTTCGCTTTCCGCTTGCTCTGCCAGGTCGCAGACAGCCATCTGCCCCAATTCCTTCAGTCCCCTCTCCGGAAGGAAGCCGTTGCGCAGACGGGCAGTCTCGCCTGTATACAGCGCCGTGCCCCCTTCCGCGTACAGAAGAATCCGCGGCTTCTGTGTCATCTCAAAATATTTCCGGCTCTTCTCCGTTACCTCTACCGAGACAGACGCCGTCTTTACTTTCCCCAGACTGCCGGAACAGTGTTTTCCCATATATTCCACGGCTTCCAGGAAATGATCCTCCACCGTCTTTCGGGCATTTGAGCTGACGAATCTGGCATCGATTCTGTCCCCCTTGCCCAAAAGATAAAGCTTGGGCAGCTTATCGTCATAGACAAGGTCGAAATGCAGCTTATCCCGGTTCCTGCATATCTGGGCGATGGCCCTGTCCACGGAATTCTCAAAGATAGCCGACATGTTAAAATAGTCCAGGTGGTTGAACATGACGATTGTCCCGGACATAAAGCGGGAAATCAGCTCCGGCGCGAACTTTGATGCCTGGAGGCCTTCTATCACGGCAGAATCCGACAGCGCCGTCAGATTCGCCTCGCGGTTGTCTCCATAGAGATCCCTGCCCTCATTTGTGGTAAATATGAGGATCGCGTCCTCAAAGGAGACCGGTTCATTATAATATTTATCTGTGAGGACTGCCCCTTCCAGGATGCTCAGGAAAAGGAATCTGACCTGGAGGCTCGCTTTTTCTATCTCGTCAAAAAGTATGACAGAATACGGACGCCGTCTCACCTGTTCGCTTAATTGTCCGCCGTCGTCATGTCCGACATAACCCGGAGGTGAACCTATCATCTTTGCCACGCTGTGCTTTTCCATATACTCGGACATATCGACTCGAATCATGGAATCCTCATTTCCGAACAAAGCTTCCGAAAGCGTCTTGGAAAGTTCTGTCTTTCCCACACCTGTAGGCCCAAGGAACAAGAAAGAACCGATCGGTCGCTTCGGATCTTTCAGCCCCACTCTTCCGCGCCGCACTGCCCTTGCCACCGAGGACACCGCTTCTTCCTGCCCGATCACTCTCTTATGGAGCGTCTGCTCCAGCTTCTGAAGTCTGGCACTCTCAGATTCTTTCAGGCGCTGTACCGGTATCTTTGTCCACTGGGACACCACATCCGCAATATCTTCTTCCTCAACCGTCACTTTTCTTCCCCGATTCTTCTTGTCCAAACGCTTCTTTGTCTGTTCAAGTTTCTTAACAGCGCTTTCTTTCTCCTTATTGAATATAGAAGCTTCTGTCATATTGCCGCTTCGTATAGCATTCTCCAATTTTTCTCCAAGGTCTTGTATCATATCTTCCAGTTCACGAATAGATGAAGGCACTTTAAATCCCCTGAGACTTATCTTTGAACATGCTTCATCCAGCACATCCAGCGCTTTATCCGGCAAAAAGCGGTCGTTGATATAGCGTCCGGACAACTGGATAGCCGCTGCTATCGCTTCATCTTTTATCTCCACATGATGATGTTCCTCATACTTTTCTTTCAATCCATGCAGGATAGGCAAACATTCCTCTTGTGTGGGTTCCTCCACTGTAACCGGCTGGAACCGCCGTTCAAGAGCAGCATCTTTTTCGATATACTTGCGGTATTCTGTAATCGTAGTTGCCCCGATAAGCTGCATCTCTCCCCGGGCCAGAGAAGGCTTTAATATATTCGACGCATCAATAGCGCCCTCCGCGCCGCCCGCTCCAATGATGGTATGAACCTCATCAAGAAAAAGGATCACATTACCCGCAGCCTTCACCTCTCTGATCAGACCTTTCATCCGCTCTTCGAACTCACCGCGGTATTTGGAACCGGCAACCATGCCGGCAAGATCCATCGTAAACACCCTGCGCTCTTTCATATTGTCAGGCACGATACCCGCCGCTATCTGCTGTGCCAGCCCCTCTATCACCGCCGTCTTTCCCACGCCGGGTTCACCTACCAAGCAAGGGTTATTTTTCGTCCTGCGGCTTAAGATCTGCATCAGCCTGTTAATCTCAGCTTCTCTTCCGATCACCGGATCAAGCTTTCCTTCTTCCGCCTGCTCCGTCAGATCCGTCCCGTACTGTTCTAAGATACCGCCCTTTCTTCCATGGGCCGCCTGCTGCATCTCCTCCTGATATTCCTTTGGATTGATCCCGATTACTGCCAGAACCTCCTGAAGCATCTTTTGAACATTAAGATTCAGAGTGATCAGCATCCTTGTGGCCACGCATTCTACATCCTTAAGAAGCGCCAGCAGCATATGCTCTGTCCCGATCCGCTCCGCGCGCTCTTTCTCCGCTTCCTCTCTGCTCTCCTCAAGAATGCACTCTAATCTGGGGCTGAACTTCGGATGGTGTACCACCGACACCTCCTCCGCCGGCGACACAAGTTCGTCAACAATCTTCAAAATATGATTCTCATCCACACCGTTGCCTGCCAGAACCTGTCCGGCAACTCCAGTGTATACTTTTCTGAGTCCGATCAGCAAATGTTCGGTCCCTACATATGGATGGTTTAACTCTTTCGCCGTCGCCTGCGCGATCTTAAGCACATCCTTCGCCTGTTGTGTATATTCCATAAATCTTTTTATTCCTTTCTATATTCATCAAATATCTCATCCACCATTACATGTACATCCTGTCTGGATATGCTCTTGCAGCAGCCTTTGGCAAGCATGACCCGAAGCTGCTCTTTCAGCTTAAGAAGCGCCTGCGCCTTGTCTATATCTAGGGCAATGACCGCGCCTCTTCTTCTGTCGAGTTGTATAAAACCTTCCTGTTTCAAGATATTATACGCCTTATTCACTGTATGCATATTGATCCCGACCGTATCTGCCAGCTGCCTTACAGAAGGCAGGGTATCTCCCTCGCGAATCACATCCATGGCGATTCCCATGATAATCTGGTTCTGAAGCTGGACATATATTGCTTCATCACTGTTAAAATCAATTTCTATATACACCTTATCACCTTTTTCTTTTGTGCTAGATATACTATAACACAATCAAAAGGAGCTTACAACCAAAATTGTAAGCTCCTTTCGCAACTTTGAAGGAATTAAGTTAGGAAAATGTCTTAATTAGCAATTGACTTGATATCTACGTACTCATAGCAGTCAAAGCTGTCAGCAACGTTCTTGCATGTGAGTTTTCCGTCATAAGTATTGACCGCGGAGTAGATAACGTCATTATCTTTACAAGCCTGCTCCAGACCTTTGTTAGCAATCTGAAGTCCATAGCTGAGTGTAGCGTTAGTCAGTGCAATCGTAGATGTTCTTGGAACTGCTCCCGGCATATTGCCTACACAATAATGAACAACTCCATCAACTACGAAGATCGGATCATCATGGTAAGTAACCTTAGTTGTCTCACCGCATCCGCCCTGGTCAACTGCAACGTCAACAAATACAGAACCAGGCTTCATCTCTTTTAGATATTCTTTCTTGAAAAGCTTCGGAGCTGCTTTTCCTGGAATCAGTACAGATCCGATAACAAGATCAGCATCTTTAACAGCTTTCTCTATATTCGCATCTGTAGAAACCAATGTCTGGACACGTGCGCCGAACAGATCATCAAGATATGCCAGTCTTGGAAGACTGATATCCAGAATCGTAACATTAGCTCCCATACCAACAGCAATCTTGCAGGCATTCGTTCCCACGTTACCGCCGCCAAGGATTACGATGTTAGCCTTCGGAGTTCCCGGTACGCCTGCAAGAAGAACACCCTCTCCGCCAAATGTCTTCTCAAGGTACTTAGCGCCTTCCTGAATACTGAGACGTCCTGCGATCTGGCTCATCGGAGCAAGAAGCGGCAAACCGCCATTCCTCGGATCAAACAGTGTCTCATATGCAACTCCTTTTACCTTTGCGCCAAGAAGTGCATCTGTCTGTGCCTTATCCGCTGCAAGGTGAAGATATGTATAAAGAATAAGTCCTTCATGGAATAACGGATACTCTTCCGGCAATGGCTCTTTAACCTTAACCATCATATCAACAGTATCCCATACTTCTTTTGCGGTGTCAATCATCTTCGCACCTGCTGCTTCATATTCTTCATCCATAAATCCAGACCCTACACCTGCACTCTTCTCGATATATACTTCATGACCCGCATTCTTATAACTCTTTACATTATCCGGTGTCATACCTACACGAAATTCATTGTTCTTAATCTCTTTTACGCATCCTACTTTCACTTGACATTACCTCCTAAATATTATGTGAAATCGTTTCGCTGACCAGTCCCATCCAGTCCCGCCCGATATAGTGAATAATATTTTTCAACTCTGTTATTTTTTGAACAATATTATTCATTTGTTTCTAGAACTTATAATATCACACCTGTCTATAATATGCAATAAAAGTTATTTTTTTCACAGAATTAAATAATTTTGTAGTTTTGTGCCGTGAAAACGTATCGGAGATTCCGGTTGGCAGAAATTGTGCAGTCGGCTATCTCGTCGGCAGGCGTCGTCCGCTCATGGGACGACCGGGCCACCGGGCTGTTGCGCCCGACCCTTTGCGGCCGACCCTCCGAGCGACGGACATGGAATTAGGTTTAATCTAATATTTGAATTATGGCAAAGATTGATTTATCGAAGTACGGCATCACCGATGTCAAGGAGGTGCTCTACAACCCCTCTTACGAGACGCTGTTCGAGGAGGAGACCAAGCCGGGTCTGACCGGTTTCGATAAGGGCGTGGTAACCGACATGGGTGCCGTTAACGTAATGACCGGCGTATACACCGGCCGTTCGCCCAAGGACAAGTTCTTCGTAAAGGACGAGACGACCGAGAACACCATCTGGTGGACTTCGGATGAGTATAAGAACGACAACAAGCCCGTGTCGAAGCAGACATGGAACGTGTTGAAGGAGCTGGCCGGCAAGGAGCTGTCGAATAAGAAGCTCTATGTCATGGATACCTTCTGCGGTGCAAACGCGAACTCTCGCTTGAAGATCCGCTTCATCATGGAGGTGGCATGGCAGGCGCACTTCGTGAAGAACATGTTCATCCGCCCCACCGAGGAGGAGCTGGCCAACTACGGCGAGCCCGACTTCGTCGTGCTGAACGCCTCTAAGGCCAAGGTCGAGAACTACAAGGAGCTCGGACTCAACTCTGAGACGGCTGTCGTATTCAACCTCACGGAGAAGATGCAGGTCATCATCAACACGTGGTACGGCGGCGAGATGAAGAAGGGTATGTTCTCGTACATGAACTACCTGCTCCCGTTGAAGGGCATGGCTTCGATGCACTGCTCGGCAAACACCAACGAGAAGGGCGAGACGGCTATCTTCTTCGGTCTGTCGGGTACGGGTAAGACCACCCTTTCGACCGATCCCAAGCGTCAGCTCATCGGCGACGACGAGCACGGCTGGGACGACGACGGCGTATTCAACTTCGAGGGCGGCTGCTATGCCAAGGTAATCAACCTCTCGAAGGAGAACGAGCCCGACATCTGGAACGCAATCCGTCGCGACGCCCTCTTGGAGAACGTTACCGTAGACGAGAAGACCGGCAAGATCGACTTCACGGACAAGTCGGTTACCGAGAACACCCGCGTGTCGTATCCGATCTACCACATCAACAACATAGTCAAGCCCGTATCGAAGGCTCCCGCCGCAAAGAAGGTCATCTTCCTGTCGGCCGACGCATTCGGCGTGCTGCCTCCGGTGTCGATCCTGACCCCCGAGCAGACCAAGTACTACTTCCTTTCGGGCTTTACCGCCAAGCTGGCAGGTACCGAGCGCGGCATTACCGAGCCTACGCCGACCTTCTCGGCATGCTTCGGCGCAGCTTTCCTTTCGCTGCACCCCACCAAATACGGCGAGGAGCTCGTCAAGAAGATGCAGGCATCGGGCGCTACGGCCTACCTCGTGAACACCGGCTGGAACGGCACCGGCAAGCGTATCTCGATCAAGGATACGCGCGGCATCATCGACGCCATTCTCGACGGCTCGATCGACAAGGCACCGACCAAGCAGATCCCCGTATTCGACTTCAAGGTGCCGACCGAGCTCCCGGGCGTAGATCCCGCGATCCTCGATCCCCGCGACACCTACGCCGATCCTACCCAGTGGGATACCAAGGCTGCCGACCTCGCAGGCCGTTTCATCAAGAACTTCACGAAGTTCACGACCAACGACGAGGGTAAGGCACTTGTAGAGGCCGGTCCGAAGCTCTAATTTTTTTGTGAAAAGCGGCATTCTGCTGCCGCGCACTCAATCTCCCGAACGGGACGTACGTCAGTACTACCCGTCCGGGAGATTTTCGTTTGTGTGGTATAATAACGCTTTTGACAAAAAATACGTGAAAAGGCGCCATGTCCTGCGCCTCGTTCGAATGCGCCAATGGGACGTACATCAGTACTACTCGTCGGAGGGGTTTTCACGTGCGGCTGGTAAATAGCTCCTTTTGACGAAAAAAAAAGAGTTGTGGTGTTTAGGCTGTTTTCTCGAAAAGCAATCATTTACTGCTGCGCCTTGTCGCTTGGCAATGGGCGGTACGTCGAGTACGGCAAAATACCTCTCCTCCGACCAGTCGTCCCATACGGTGCGCGCCTTGCGCTCCTAAAAAAGTTGTATGATATGCTGCCGCGTTATGGCTATTTTCCGATTTGGCTTTCGTAATATGCGATACGGTCGCGACATACCTTTTCGACGATGTCGCGGAGCTGTTCGACCTTGGGGATAAGGGCGTCGATGTCCTCTTTCGTAACTTCGAAATCGGGATTGTAACGTGATTCTATGTAAGCGCGCTGCAATAGGTCGAATAATCGTTCTTCTTCGGGCGTATTGCGTGGAAATATCTTGCACAATTCGGTTGTGAACGATTTATTGTTCGTAATTAAATCGTCAAGATCGTGATTCTTTGGACTATATAAAATATGTACTAACGAGATTGTCCGTAAGAAATTTTCAGATGCTTGATGTAATTGGAACGAAGCCAATTTAGGCCAACCTTTTGCAGAATTGAATTCGGCTGTTTCTCTAAAATGATCCGCTGTATAAAATTTATCATCGTAATATTTCTTTGCACGTTCCATAATTTCTATAAAATTAAGTTTTCGCCGACGTGCCAGTTTATATGCACCTGAATCGTATAGAATGATTCCGTCGCGCTTGATCTCCGTCTCGAAGTAATGCGCTTTCGAAAGAGCGTAGTTGAAGTCGTCTATTCCGTAGTTTACGAACTGCGGGTGGGTATGAAACGGTCGGTTCTTGTCTTCAAAGAAACAATCCTTTATTTGGGAGTAGAGCGAGAACCTTACTGCCCCAATTGGCTTGCGTGTTAAAATGGCTATATCGTAATCGCTCATGTAGTATGTCGGCGTACCGAACTCCACGCGCTGGTCGTAGTCGACGTATTTGTTCTTGGCGTAGCTGCCGAACAGAATAATCATCTCGACCTGCTTTACATTCTCGCGGATCA
>OFFJ01002629.1_pt1 | contig 11226 bp, 11 predicted proteins | sample 1521261 | NCBI WGS metagenome assembly OFFJ01 (sample SAMEA3504122, study PRJEB24116) | mouse gut metagenome | biome: mouse gut; feature: mouse-associated habitat; material: faeces | place: Denmark | collected 2011 | reverse complement strand
ACCGCTCCCCCGCTATCCAGGCGATCACCCTCGCCTCGATTGCGGAAAAGTCCGCCACGATGAACTTCCTCCCATCCTGCGGAACGAAAGCCGTGCGGATTAGTTCCGCAAGCACCTCCGGCACGGAATCATATAAAATTTCCAGTGCTTCAAAATCACCGCACCTCACAAGCTCCCTCGCCTGCGCCAAATCAGGCATTGTGTTTTTATACAGGTTCTGCAGCTGGATAATGCGCCCGGAGAACCGCCCCGTCCTGTTGGCACCATAGAAGGCAAACATCCCGTGCGCACGGCTGTCCGCACACACCGCGTTCTCCATCGCCTGGTATTTCTTTACAGAAGATTTGGCCAGCTGCTGCCGGAGTGCCAAAACCTTCCGCAAAGGCTCCTCCGCATCTTTCATCAGCTCCGCTACAGCCTTTTTATCAAGGGAATCCGTTTCCACCCCATTCCCCGAAAGCCACTGTTTCATCTGCTGCACGGAGTTTGGGTTCTCCAGCCCCGTCAGCTCCTTCATTGCCGCCGACAGTTCCGCCTTGGAACGCCCATCAACGGCAATCGCATTCCTGACCATCTCCATATCCACGCCGATGCCCCGGTCATTTATCTCCTGGTCCTGCCGGTATTCCTCCCACACAAAATCTGGCACAGGGTATCTGGAAAGCCTCTGCTGTATCTGCATCTCTGCCTCCACATCACGCAGGTTATAGGCTTTGAACCGCTCCCACTTCTCCCTGTCATGTTCCGGCAGATTCCGCGTCCGGCCGCCGTTTGCCTTGGTCGGCTTGCAGGGGACACAGAAATACCGGATCAGGTCTTTCCCCTCAGACAGCTTCTGCTTCTCCAGCCCAAGCACCGCGCCTACATCCTCCAATGACCGCGGAAGGCCAAGATAAGCCGCCCACACCATCGTGCAGCGCCAGCTCCCAGGCTCAAACCATGTGCCGAAATAATTTGACAGCGAAACACGCTCGAAATTGTTATTGTAGCTCCACTTGATGACAGAATCATCCGAAAGCGCCGCCACGATATCCGCTGGGATTTCCTCCCCCTGGCATAAGTCAACCACATGCACATCCCCACCATCCACGCTGTAACCGAACAGCAGGATTTCAAAACTGCTATCCTCACAGTAGCGGTACACACCGCACTTTTTCAGCGGAGCGTCGGAGTAGGTCTCAATGTCAATGGATAAAGTTTTCATGCTGCCCCCTTCCTACGCCAGGGGGCAGCGGAGTCGAAGCTCCGCCACCCATAGCGCATGGCCGCTTTAGTCATTGGTTTTAGAGGCAGCTTTCCTCTTTTCCTTGTATGCCGTCCACTTCTTCCCGCACCAGCGGATGAAACTAACGATGGCAGAGGAGATCATGCTCACGGTAAGGCCGTAGATGAGAAAGAAAACCACCAGCACGTCCACCTGCTTGGCAAATTCGTAGAGTGAAGTCATTGTCATCTACCTCACTTTCTCAGGACAGGAAGTCATCATCCAGATCGGTGGCGAAATCGTCAGCGGCGGAGGTGCGGCCACTGAGCGGCTCCCCGTCCCGGACCTTCTGGATGTTGCCCAGGCCGCAGGCGATGCCCTTGTTGCCATTGGTGTTGAAGGCGTAGAAGTTGATGGACACGCGGGCGTAGCAGCCGGAATAAACCTCCGCCCGGTCCAGAATGGGCTGGACGGCCCGGTCCACGATCTGGGGCGCGGTGGTGCTGTTGGCGTTGACGAACCAGGCCCCCTTGTACGCCTCGTCGTCCCGCTCGGCATCGCCGTCCCGGAGGGGGAGCTTCAGTGCGCCCTTGGGCGGCACTTTTCCGCCGAACTTCGCCACACCCTCCTTGATGGCGGCGTCCACAGCGGCGTTGATGGCGGCGATGGTCTTGGTGTCGCTCTTGGGGATGATGAGTGATACGCTGTACTTAGGGTTGCTGCCGTTGATGGAGGCAGGCTCCCAGACGTGTTCATAGGACAGCCGGACGATGCCGGTGACCACTTTGGTGTTGGATTTCTGAGTAGGCATAGATTAGTCCTCCTTGAATTCGGTGAAATCATCGCCCGCGCCGGTGTTGGTCAGGGCGGGGCGTTTGTCGGTAACAGGAACGAGGGTGGGACGGCCCTGGGGCTTTTCCACTAGGGGGCCGAGGATGGTAGCAAAATTCTTCTTGCCCATGAGCCGCTCCATCTCGGTGATGGGGATGAGGGATTTCTTGAAGATGTCGTGGTATCCGGCCTCGTTCGCGGCCTGGATCACCGCCTCCTCATCTGTGTAGCGGCGGTTGGTACGGGTGGACACCAGCTTGAAGCCCCGCCAAACCTTCCCATGGTTGACGGCGGCGTCCTGGGCGTAGGCTTGAATCTCGCTGGCCCACTTGGTGAGGTCATCCAGCTTGCCGAGGATTTCCTCGATCTCCTCATCCGAGAGGAGCGGGGGCGGAGCGAACTCGAACCGGGCAAGCTGGAGCTTCTCCTCGGCGCGGGCGCGGCACTTCACCGCCGCCTTGCAGAACTGGCACCAGGGGCCGGGGAGATAGTCCCCCTCGCCCTTATGAGCCAGCTCCGCATTGGGCTTGAGAACGTTTTCCGCCCATGCGTTCAGCTCGTCCACCGAGATCGTCCAGGTGGACACATTCTCCCGGCGGGGCTGGTAGATGCTCATGCTCACCTCGGTGATGTCGTAGAGGGAGTCGAACAGCCGGAGCGCGCCCAAGGCATACAGCATCATCTGGGGATTCTCTTCGGCCTCCACCAGAACACCTTGACCATACTTGAAGTCGATGATGTGGAGCAGCTTGTCCGCCACGATGAGGCAGTCCCCGGTGCCGAAGCCCTCCGGGACCCAGCAGGAGAAGTCCAACCGCTGTTCGATGAGGACCAGCGGGTCGGCGCACTCCAGCTTGGCCTGGGTGAGCTGCTCCAGCACGAACTCCACATAGCCGTCCGTGTATGCGTCCATCTCGTCACAGTCGTATTTGGACACCGGCTTGCGGGAGCGCATCTTCAGAGCGCGGCGGAGCTTGTGTTCGCAGAGGGCGTGGGCGGCGGTGCCTTCGGCAGCGGCCTCCGTCTCCCGGTCGGCGAACTCCCGCTCCAGACGGGCGGAGGGAGTGCAGTTCATCCAACGGTGGGAGCTGGAGGCGGAGAGAATGGCGTGGCTGTTAGGTGGCATGGCCCAGCACCTCCGCATCCTTCAGCAGAGCGGCGTAGTGCTTGGGGTCCACGCCGCTGAGTTTCTCGGCCCCGTACTTCTGGAGCAGGCCCCGCACCTGGTCGGTGTACCCATCGTGGCTGCGCTCCGCCAGCACCGCCCGGACCTCCTCCAGCGTGATGGCCTTGGGCGGAGGGTCGGCGGGAGCCGGGGCCGGGGCGGGAGCGGCGGCGTCCTCCGGGTCGCTCTGGCACAGAGCGGTGGCCACGGCCTGGAGGCTGTCCGCCAGAGAGCGCATATCCTCGATCACATCGAGGAGGAGCTTCATTCTACTCACAGACCGCACCTCCCTCCGGCACCTCGGTGATGCACACCGACTCCACGCTGTTACCGGGGACCAGGATCATCACCTTTTCCCTGTGGCCCAGCAGCCGGGTGAGCAGCTTTTCCCGCAGAGACACGTTCCGGCACTGTACGATGCCGTCCTCCGGCGGTTTCTTGGAAACACTGATGTTGAGGTTGTGTTTCATTCTTGGTTGTCCTTTCCGAAAGGCGATTTGTTTTGTGTTGCCTTCCGGTGTACGCAGATTTTGGGCGGGTCTTGTCAGGGCACTGGACAGTAAAATTTCAAAAACTTTTTTCTGGCGGCTTCAATGGACTCGGCCACCGACTGAAATCTGGTGTTCTCCAATGCGGCGATCTGCCTCATTGTTTTGCCATCCGCATACAGGCGAAGGCGGCGCTGCTGAGTCTCAGTGAGCTGGCTGAAAGCGGCTTTGATGCGTTCCGCCCGTTCTGCGGAATCGTCCTCAATGGGATATTCATCGCACTCGCCGTACTCAAGGCCCTCGTAGTCGATGGCATCGAGAGAATAGCAATGGTAGCGATTGCGCTCCTCCAGAGCGTGTTCGGCTTTACGGCTGGCGGTGATCACGGCACCAATCTCATCGGAGACCTCGACCTCTGTGACCTCGCCGGTGGCAAACTTGTACTTGATTTTCATGAAAAACCTCCATTCTGGTGGGAATGGAGGTACTCATGAACAGCAAAGTGGCAGTGAGAAACTAACCGCAGTTCAGATGGAGATGGCTCCATTCCGAAGTGCAGCGCTCTTGCTCATCAGATCGCTGTGTTGCTATTCAGTTGTCCGTCAAACGGTGTGAGCCACCGTGATCAAATGGTGCGCCGAATGACGGCGGAGCAGGAGTGGCGGCATTGTCCAAAGCTCTAAGTTTCAATCCGTGCTTTGAATTTTAAGTCCTTTTCTCAAAGCTGAAATTTGACTTTTGAACACAAGGATGCTACAATGGTGTTGTATCTTTTCAAGTATCCGCCGAACCTCTCTTTAGTCCGCCATTATTATACAGAAGTGTCTTTTGAAATTCGGGGATGGTTTGGTGCGCTATGGTGCATCGTGGTGCAAATTATGTTTTGGGAGATGAGAGGTAATGGAATTCAAAACGCTTTTTCCAATATTGAGAAAATATATGGCGGATGGCGATGATGTGCCGACTTTCTTCCGTGAATTGATGGCCACAATCACGACAGTTTCCGAGGAGGAATGGGGCACCTCGAAGGACCCTTCTGCAAAGCTGAGCGACGAAACCATACGAAGCTATACGAAAAGAAAGCTACCCAAAAAACTCGCTTCGACAATCGTGTACCGGCTTACGCCAGATAGATTGACGAAGCGGATTAAGCGTTTGAAAAACGCTACCAGAGAGTTGTTCGCGGCAGATTTAAAAGCGTATGACTCTACAATTACCGCCGACAACATAGGCGAAAAGGTAACCGTTATTTGAGGCTTCGGTAGAATGTGTGGGTAGGAAAATCAGATATGGGCAGCATCTGCCAGAGAGGGGCGCAAGCCCCTCTTGACTACCTGCAAGCACTGTGGCGCAAGGCTGTCAAGGCCGCCGCAGGCGAGGCAAAGCCGGTGCCTTGACTGGCTTGTGACACGGTGCTATTTTCAGCCCTTTTTTGTGTACCACTCCAAATGCCTGAAAACCATTACTATGGCTGATTTTCAGCAAATCTGCCACCCACACATTCTACCGAAGAGCCTGCTATAATCAATAAGACGGAAGCAAAAATTTCTGATTTGAACAATTTGAAAGTCCGCCTCATAGCCGATGTAGTCACAGGCAAAATCGATATCCGTGATATTGAAGTTCCCGACTTCGAGTATGTGCAAGAAACAGGGGACTCTTCCGATGAGGATAACAAAGATATGGGCGATGCGTCCGAAGATGGGGAGGAATGAAACATGAGCAAGGTCGATAGACAACATTTTTGGAATTTATTGTGCAATACACATGACAATTTACCTAAAAGCGTGAACGCGTTAACAGCTGCTGCTCCGTATCCGGAAACACTATGCCGTTACCGCAGTGTCAATGAAAAATCCTTGAAGCAGTTACAAGATAATATATTGTGGTTTTCTTCAGCGGACTATTATGATGACCCCTTTGATACATACTTCCAAATCAATACAGATAGATTTAAGGATATATATGATTGCATAAGGCCAATTTTTGACGCGGACAATACATCTTTAGATGGCCTTATTGATACGATGGCAACCTTATTTGGTATTGTCCCCGACACATTTAAGGCTGGCCTATCTAATGCGACACCAGACTTTCAAAAAATGGACAGGCTACTAAAAGACATGAGAGAAGCAGTCAGACGCAAACTGTTTTCAATTTGTTTTTGTGAGAATCCATTGAATGAAACACTTTGGATAAAGTATGCCAAGAATTACCATGGTTTTGCTCTCATATACGATTTCAATCAAAGAGAAACGGTTATATGCGGAACAGAAGAAAAATGCAAAAATTGTAGTACTGCCTATACGGAAATGCCCTTTATATATCCTGTTTATTACTCAAACTCTCGATATGATGCCACGAATTATGCACTGTCATTATATGTAGTTGATATGGCATTAGGCAAAGGAATAAATATTCCGCAGAGCACGATAGATTTAATTATGGCTCAAAATATGTGGGAAGCAGAGCGAGTGACTCTAATAAAGAAGAAATGCCATGAAAATGATGAAGAGTGGAGAATGATTAGACCACGAATGCACGGGATGAGAACATTTATAAAAGCAAGGCCCCGAAAAATCATTCTCGGTTTACGTATGCCTGAATATGAAAGAAGATTGGTCATCTCTGCAGCAAAAGTCGCAGGCATTCAAGAAATACACGAAATGTATATAAATGATTCAGATGAACTGGACAGCAGATCGTTAGAGGAGGTGTAAGTGATGGCGTTTGCCAACACAAAGGAGAGCGGCCTTGAGGATCTGATTGTTCTATGGCTGGTTGAGCATAACGGCTACGAGCAGGGCACTAATGCCGACTACAGCAGAGAATATGCGGTGGACGAGACACGCCTGTTCCGCTTCCTGCAGGATACGCAGCCGGAGGCGCTGGAGAAGCTGGGCGTATTCAAGTCCGACATCAAGAAAAAGCAATTCCTGAACCGGCTGCAGGGTGAGCTGGCGAAGCGTGGCATTATTGATGTGCTGCGCAATGGCGTCAAGATTTACCCGGCAAACCTCATCATGTTCTACTTGACGCCTACGGAAAATAATGCAAAGGCGAAGGCGCTCTTTGAAAAGGACATTTTCAGCGTGACCCGGCAACTCCAGTATTCCACAGATGCCACCCGGCTGGCGCTGGATATGTGCATCTTCATTAATGGTCTGCCGGTCATCACCTTTGAGCTGAAAAATCAGTTGACAAAGCAGGATGTGGACGATGCTGTGCAGCAGTACAAGACTGACCGTGACCCACGGGAGCTGTTATTCCAGTTCAAGCGCTGTATGGTGCATTTTGCCGTTGACGATGCAAGAATCAAATTCTGCACCAAGCTGGAGGGCAAAGCCAGCTGGTTCCTGCCCTTCGATAAAGGATATAACGACGGAGCCGGGAATCCGCCTAATCCGGACGGTCTGATGACCGACTATCTGTGGAAGAACATCCTGACCAAGTTGAAACTGAGTCGCATTATCGAGAACTATGCGCAGGTGGTCATTGAAGAAGACCCGGAGACGAAGAAAAAGAAAGTAAAGCAGATATTTCCACGTTACCACCAGTTGGATTGTGTGGAGAGGCTGCTGGCGGATGTGCAGGCCAACGGAATCGGGCTGCGGTATCTGATTCAGCACAGCGCCGGTTCCGGAAAATCAAATTCTATCGCATGGTTGGCCCATCAGTTGATAGGCTTGGAGAGGAACGGTCATCCGATGGTGGATTCCGTTCTGGTGGTCACCGACCGCCGCATTCTGGATAAGCAGATCCGTGATAACATTAAACAGTTCATGCAGGTGGCAAACACCGTGGCGTGGGCAGAACACTCCGGTGACCTGCGGGATGCCATCCGGGATGGCAAGCGTATCATCATCACCACGATTGAAAAGTTCCCGTTTGTAGTTCCGGACATCGGTGCGACCCACAAAGAGAATCGGTTTGCCGTCATTATCGACGAGGCACATTCCGGGCAGAGCGGCAGAAACTCCGCCCAGATGAATCTGGCCCTGTCCGGCCTTGCCTCCGACGACGAGATGGACAACGAGGATAAAATCAACGCCATGATGGAGGGCCGCAAACTACTGCCGAATGCCAGCTACTTTGCGTTTACGGCTACTCCGAAAAATAAAACGCTGGAGACCTTCGGCGTCGCTTATCAGGACGGCGATGAAATTAAGCATCGCCCGTTCCATGTGTATACGATGAAGCAGGCCATTCAGGAAGGATTTATTCTGGATGTGCTGAAATACTACACTCCGATTACCAGCTACTATAAGCTCATGAAAACAGTACAGGATGACCCCATGTTTGATAAGAAGCGGGCTCAGAAGAAGCTACGCTCCTTTGTGGAAAGCGACTCTTATACCATCGCACAGAAAGCAGATATGATGGTGGAGCACTTCCATGAGCAGGTCATCTCCAAAGGAAAGATTGGTGGACAGGCCCGTGCAATGGTGGCTACATCCAGCATTCCTCGGTGTATTGAATACTACTACGCCATTAGCAAAAGCCTCGCCAACAGGCACAGTCCCTATAAGGCTATCGTGGCCTTTTCCGGTGAACACAAATATCAAGAACAGGAACTGCCGCTCACCTCCACTGCCATAAATGGTTTCCCGGATGCAAAGATTCCATCAATGCTTAAGTCTGACCCTTATCGCATTCTCGTCGTAGCAGATATGTTCCAGACGGGCTTTGACGAGCCGCTGTTGCACACCATGTATGTGGACAAGATGCTCTATGACATCAAGGCTGTGCAAACGCTCTCCCGCTTGAATCGCTGCCATCCGCAGAAGCACGACACCTTTGTGCTGGACTTTTTCAACAATCCGGTGATGATTGAGCAGGCGTTTTCGAGGTATTACAGAACAACACTTCTCTCTGGAGAAACCGACCCCAATAAGCTCTACGACCTGATTGCAACGATGGAGGACTATCAGGTCTACTCTGAAGATCATGTGCAAAAGCTGGTAGACCTGTATTTGAACGGCGCTGACCGTGACCGGCTTGACCCGATTCTGGATGCCTGCGCTGCGGTCTATAAAGCGCTGGATACGGAAGACCAGATTAAATTCAAGAGTGCCGCCAAGTCTTTCTGCCGTACCTATGGTTTTCTCGGCGCTATCCTTCCGTATGGAAATGCGGACTGGGAGCGACTCTCCATCTTCATGAATCTGCTGATTCCGAAGCTGCCGTCGCCTCGTGACGACGATTTCTCAGAAGGGATTCTGGATGTGATTGATTTGGACAGCTACCGGCTGGAAGCGCAGGAGTGTATGTCCATCAAGCTGGAGGATGCGGATGCCGAAGTGCCACCGGTGCCTGCCGGGAAAGCTGGCCACATCATCAATCCGGAAATGGATTTGCTTTCGGTCATTTTAAATGATTTCAACGATATGTTTGGCAATATCAGCTGGAATGATGCGGACAATGTGCGCAGACAGATTCTTGAAATCCCTGCGATGGTTTCCAGAGATGAAAAATATCAAAATGCCATGAAAAACTCTGATGAACAGAGCGCACGTCTTGAGAGCGAACGTGCTTTACAACAGGTTATTTTTGCGATTATGGCGGACAATATGGAACTCTTTAAACAATTCCAAGATAATCCATCTTTCAAAAAATGGTTGTCTGACCTTGTTTTTAATCTCACTTATAACAAAGATGGGAAACCTTATGAGATGCCCCATTCGGAAAATCAAAGGGCATCCGAGAATTAAGGAGAATCAGCAATGTCACGTGGAAAAAGTATCAACCTATTTTTAATGGATGGCGATGCCAATGGTCGCATCAAATGCACCCTTGCTAACTGGACGGGTATTGCCTATAAAATCCCTCGCACTGAGCTTGACAAGTGCAAGGAACGCGATGACTTAAAGCAAAGCGGCGTATACTTCTTATTCGGAACCTCCGACCAAACAGGAAAGCTGGTTGTCTACATAGGACAGGCCGGGGCCAGGAAAAACGGCGAAGGCATCCTTAACCGTCTGCAGGAGCATAAACGCAATCCGGAAAAGGATTACTGGACAGAGGCAGTAGTGTTTACCACATCAAATAATTCCTTTGGCCCCACAGAAATCAGCTATCTTGAAAATCGTTTCTGCAATCTCGCTATCGCTGCCAACCGCTATGAAGTAAAAAACGGCAACGCTCCCACCTCCGGGAATATAACTGAGGAGAAAGAAAGTGAGTTGGAGGAGTTCATTGATTTCGCCAAGCTCATCATGGGTACATTAGGGCACAAAGTTTTTGTTCCTCTAAGCCAGGTTACATCACACAAAGATCTGCCAGTGGATGGAGCAGAAACGGATGAAGGTATTAAGTTCTACCTTACTCGTACAGTTAAGCAGTATGGCATAACCGTCAACGCTATGGCAAAGCAAACCAGTGATGGCTTTGTTGTGCTACGGGGCAGCAGCATTTCGCCGCAGGATGACAGCACTGTCTCAGCTGGAATCAGGGAACGCCGAAAATCGGCTCAAGTGGGCGAAAACTATGTCCTATTGGAAGACGTCCTTCTTGCCAGCCCATCTGGAGCGGCTATGTTTGTTATAGGGAAAAGCGCAAACGGATGGACTTCCTGGAAAACCCAGGACGGGAAAACTCTCCATGACCTGGAGAACGGTCAGTAAATGGTATGCCAACTTTTCAACGATTCCCCCAACCTTTTAATTTTCCCTCCCACTGGACAGGGAGAGGGTTCAAATCCAAACATTTGTTAATGGCGTCCTACCCCCACAAAACGAAGAAAGCAGGACACCAGAGGCCATCTGCACCCCCGGCATCCCGCTATTCCCTTGTTTTCAAGGCTTTTTCATATGCAAAATTAAAAAGTCCTCAGCCGATTGTATCATCGACTGAGGACTTTCGTGGAGCGGGCGACGGGGCTCGAACCCGCTACCTCCACCTTGGCAAGGTGGCGCTCTACCAGATGAGCTACGCCCGCAGAACACTCGTGATTATAGCAGGCGTTTCCCGGTTTGTCAAGGGGGAATTTTCGTTTTGAGTGAAAATTTAAGGTTTCATCTGACTCCGGGCCATGGCGCTTTGGTGCTCCCGCTCGATGGCGTCCAGGAGTTCGGACACCGGGCCGCTGGGGTGCTCCTTCCGGCACTGCTCCATCACGTCCGCGAACGCCGGGTCACAGTCATACCAGAACACGTCCGCCGAGGCGATGGCCCGGCAGAGCTGCGCAGCGGCGGTGAGACCGCTCCCGCTGGGAGCCGCCTGGTCCCCGATGGCCTCCAAATGGGCCAGCACCTCCTCCGGAGTGGACAGGAACACGCGGTAGAGGGCATCCGACGAGCCCTCCGCCCCGGCCCCGTCGCTGTTGAGGTAGTAGGCGCACAGCGCCCCGACCCCCATCTCATCCCAATGGGGGTCCTCCTCCAGGGCGTGTTCGCACAGAATGACAAATTCCTCCAGGTCGTGGGCACCGTACACCACGTCGGGGAAGAGCTCCACCTGGTCGGGCCACATCATGGACACCACCGGCTTTCCGGTGGCCAGGTACTCATACAGCCTGGGGGAGACTACGTCGTCGAAGG
>OFFJ01002626.1_pt1 | contig 11235 bp, 17 predicted proteins | sample 1521261 | NCBI WGS metagenome assembly OFFJ01 (sample SAMEA3504122, study PRJEB24116) | mouse gut metagenome | biome: mouse gut; feature: mouse-associated habitat; material: faeces | place: Denmark | collected 2011 | reverse complement strand
CCCTTCCAGAAACCTCTGTATGGTCATCTTTCCCCAGTCAGGTGTTTACCTACCGTTTGCCATAGGTGCCGGTTACAACCAACACCAGCGGCCTATGGGATGATTCTATACATCACAGTCATACCGTTTCAGTCTGCGCGTGCCCATCCGATTTCTTCTAAGTCCTCAAAGCCGTTGTAGACATCATCCAGGAGCAGGGCCCCATTCTCATCCACGATAAGACAGGGGGCCTCGTCACCATAGGCCTCATGCTCCAGTAGAAAACAATGGGCGAGGATAGTTACAGGCTTTCCGTTGATGTCCGGCATCAGCTTGAACCAGGCCTCGGCAATAACACACCATGTTCCCCGGTGCCCTTCGACCTTAATGTGGTTGCTTGTTCTGGTAATCATTGTCTCACTCTCTTTTCAAAATCACCCTACGAGCCTTCTCAAAGCCGTGCAAGAGCCTCTTGTCTGCCATCACCTGTTCCATCGTATAGCCGAGAGCGTCCAGCGTGTCATCGTCATCCCCGGTGTAGCCGTACTCATGGTCGGCCAGCTCTGCAAGGAACATCTGGTAGATGAAGCCCTCCCCGGTCGTGTCCTCCGCAATGGCCGCCGCCATCTCCGCGTCGTGGCGCTCCCTCGTCTTGTGGAGGAGGTCAGCGTCCTTTTTCTGGACGTAGCCGCCGCCGGGAATGCGGAGAATCTTGTCGAGGTCTTTCTCCGGGTCGAGGCCCCAGCCCTGCATCATCTCGTCAAACTGCTTCTGACTGAACGCGAAGCCAAGGGGGAGGGCGTTAAACTCCTCCTGCTGGCGGTGGCGCAGCTCTGCGTATCTGTTCATGATATATCCTCCTTACTGAAATTCCGGCATGGTGCCGATGATGTCCTTGATTCGCTTCTCGCTGACGCGGTAGGGCTTCCTCCGGGTGGTGTTGTCGTTCATAATCTGCGTGTAGACCATCAGTGGAAGCTCAAACAGTGCCACGCAGCGGGGGTAAAGGCGGACGGCTTGCCGCCTCACCTCTGCGTCGATTTCGTCCCGGCGGGTCATTTCCCCACCGCCTCTCCCCCGCCGCCAAAGAGGCTCTGCTGCGGGTCGTCGTGAAATCGCTCCTCCGGCGTGAGGAACATATACCGGGAGCCGAGAATGTCGATGCCCTTCTCGCAGTCGTACAGGCGGCAGAAGTATTGACCGTCCGTGTTCTGCGCCTCCCACCACTCATTCAGCTCTGCGGCTGTGGCGAAGGTTCGCAGGAAGCTCGTCCCGCTGGTAGCCATGTACCGCTGGCTGAAATCGAGAAGCTGCTCCCTCACCAGCTCGTAGGAGACCGCCTCCTTCTCGCTCAAGGGCTTCTCGTAGTCGATGTAGCCCCAGCAGTCCCGGCCCGATTCCTTGCAGTAGGTTCGCTCGTCGAAGTTGACGATTTCCAAGACCTTGTTCTCTTTCGGCTGCGGGAAGGTGCCCGGCCCGACCGGGCGTTGTGTGCTGTAGTAGCGCATTGTCAGCCCTCCTCCGTCGTGAGTTTGATGAATGAGCCTGCGTACTCCTCAATGCGGGAGGGGTGGAGGTTGTCGAAGATATAGAGGCAGAGGGTGTCGCTGGGCCTGTTCGTCCAGAGTTCCAAGACCTTCATGGCCCACCGCACCGTCCGGGATTCGAGCCTGTCCCTGCGCTCCCAAACAGTGACCGCCACGCAGAGGCCAACAATGGCCCGTCCGTACTCCCGGAGGATGTCGTCAAACACGTCCCTGACATTCGGCGTGGAGAGCTTTTTTGCTGCCTCCCTCGCCGGGTTCAAAAACGCGAAACGCGCCTCCCGGCTCCCGTCGCCGTTCGCGGCTTTCTTGACCTCCCGCGCAAAGGTTCTGTCGAGTTTCATTGCCACTCCTCCTCCGGCTTGATTTTCTGCGGGTCGCCCCACTTGATGTCGTCGATGTACTGGCCGTCCTTGAGGCCCCGGATGATTTCGTCCATCTTCTCGGTGGCCGCGAGGTCGAGGGCGTTTCTGTCCTCCCCCTCGACCGTGAAACTGACCTCCTCGATTAGCCGAGCGTCCTGCGGCTCCTCCCGGTTGAAGTAGTAGATACCGAAGCGGTACTCCTGCTTGAGCATTAACATTCCTCCTCCTCGTCGTTTTCCGCCTCCTCGTCCATCTGGCGGTAGTATTCGTCCTCCTCGTCTTCCCCGTCCTCACTGTCGTCCCTGTCCTCAAGGCGGTCGATGTAGTCCCACATATCCTCGGTATTGGCCGTGGTCTTCAGCTCCGGGTGTTCGTCGAGGTAGGCCAGCACCTTCTCCGCAAGGGTCTCGACGGCCTTGTTGTAGCGGTCGTCGTCGCGGATTCCCCACATATCAATGACCGCCTGCTGGACATGGCTGCCAGCCACCTCGCCGAGATACCGCGCCGCCGGGTTGCAGGTCTCATTGCCGTACCCCACGCCAACGTGGTCGCCGTCGTTCCAGTTGCGGTAGGCAATCCGGCTGACGGCCCGGATGATTTCTCCGGCCATGGTGTCCGCCTTGCCCTTGGCGGGTACAAGCTCATCAAAGAGGGCGTTGATTCTCTGCTCCAATGCTGTCATGGCCTTATCCTTTCTCCCCGTCCCGCCGTTAGGTCAGCGCCCCATATCGGGCTATTACCCTGACGCTTGCGGAGTGTTTCACCCCGTTTTGCGTCATTCTGATGTAAAAAAATTAGCCTGCGTTCCTGATGCTGTTGAGCCGCCCCAGCCGCTCCTTTTTGGCCTCGACGCTGCTCGTCGCGTTCCTGTGGGCCGCGACCGCCTGCCGGAACTCCTCGCAGGCCGGGTCGTCTGCGTAGGTCAAGATGTCCTGCGCCGCTGCGTCCCGGCGCTGCTCCGCCTCCGCGAGGTCTTCCTCCGCCAGCCGGATAAGGTGAACGAGGTCGGTCTCCGTTACCCGCCGGGCCTCCGCCTCCGCGTTCTCCTGTTGGAGCTTGTCGATGGTCTCCTGCATGGAGCGCTTTTTGGCTTCCAGCTCCTCGATGGTGCCCTGCGCTGCGTTGAGCTGCGCGTCTGCGTGGAGCCATCTGGCCTTCATGCTGTCGCCGAAGTCGTTCTCGATGTTGCTCTCCGCATCCTCGAAGCAGCCCTCAAAGGCCGTGGCGAGGTAGCTCTGCGGCCCCAGCTCCTCGACCATCTTCTGAATGGCCGCCAACGTGTCCCGTTCCTGCTGCTTGGTGGCGCAGGTGTTCTCATGGTGAAGCTCAATGTTGGTGACCGTGAAGCCGAGGCCCTTGTTCATGGAGGTGAAAAACTTGCGAGCAGCGGCCTCGGTGCGCTCTGTAATGATGGAATCGAAGCTGTCCCCGGCCTCGGTGGTGTAGGTGATTCTGTAATCGTTCATGGTGTACCTCCTATATTCTGTGACCCATATCGGGGAGCTTGTGGGTATCTCTCTTAACTACACCATCATTATAGCCCCTATTTGGGGCATTGTCAACACTTTCTACAAAATTTTCCACAGAAATTTTGTGAGAGTTGCACAAGGCTGTGTCCAATTCCGGGGAGGCCCAGCAATCCGAGCCGCTGGCCTCCCCCCGTTATTTAAGCTGCGCACTTGCAGCGGGTGAGTTCCGTTTGCTTTGTCCCCTTATAATCGTTATGGGCTTTGACCGTCCCCTTGATGGTCTTGATGCCGTCCTCAACCCAGCTCGAAGTTTTCCAAGTGAAGATATTCCCGGCTTCATCGGTGATCTTGTAGAGTTTGGTATACCCCCACTGCGTCTCCCATCCGGTGATGCAGGTGATCTCCGTCACCTTGAACTCTATCCGGCTCCCAATGCTGCCAACCCACTCCGAAGCCTGCGCCGCCTTTTCCTGCCTGCGCCTTTCGTCCTCGCGGGCAAGCTCCCGGTTATATGTCGGGAAAAGACTGGCCGTGATCCCGAGGTGCTTTCCGCCGATGTAATCCAGCGCACAGACCGTCTTGAGGTTGTGCATATAGTTGTTGCTCTCCGTCTGTTCTGCGAGCCAAGCAAGGGCCGCCGCTGTCTCCGCTTTTGCCTCATCGGAATCCGCATTAAAGCCACTTTCGTAAAGCTCCCTGCGAATCTGCGCCGTTCTCTTTGGGCTGAAGCTCTCGCCATGATTGAAGTCGTAGTAGTCACTCGCTCTTGAGCGCGTACTCATTTCGCCGTCGTCGTTATACTTCACATATCCGAAGTGTCTGATCGTCTCCGCGACGTACCGCAGCCACTCCTCCGTCTCAATGTACCGCTCAATGCGGCACCCCTCGCAAGGCTCCTCCCCCTTAATGAGATCGTCGAACGCTGCTATGTACTGCGCAACCACCGTCGCGCTCATGCCATTAGTGAAGTCTTTGAGACAGCTTTTGCCGACCTGCTTGAACTCCCCCGTCTCCTCGTTCATCACGATATAGGTGTCTTTCCGCCCCCTCCGGCTGTTGCAATGCTCGCACATGGGCTGCCCCGTGTAATACCGCTCCGGAACCTCAATATCGCAGGCCCGGTTGATGATGTTCCCCTTGCTGGTATGCTCCACGGAAGCGATAAACCGCCAGCCGCTCACGACAGCTACGCCCTCCGCCTCGATAATGACGAAGCGGGCCGTGTAGGTACAGCCGTTGTCGTCCTTGAGTTCCCGGAACTCCTCTCCGACCTCCTCGCAGCGGAAGTCGCAGCCGTACTTGCGGCACTTATTCTGGATGCGGGCCATCTTCTTCTCCAGCCGCTCCATGTTCCCCTCGTAGATAGCGTACCTGATCGCGGTGTTTTTGGCCTGCTGCTCGGTGGTGGTGTGCTGCATAGCTGCCATGGTGATCTCCCCGGCCCCCGTCCGAGAAGCCGTGCCGCTGTCTTCCAGTCCATGCGGCTCCCCTTTTTCAATGAGGCGGCAGATGCGCTCCGTCAATTCGGTGTGCTTCTTCCCGTGCCGCCAGACGTGCAGGTGGGCGATCTCGTGGGCGATAACCTGCTCCAAGGTCTCCGGCTCGATCTTCATGTAGGGCTTTTCAAGGGCCACGAAGCACTCATGGATGAAAAACTCGTCGATGGTGATGCGGAACGGGGTGGGCTTCCCTGTACCGTCGTCCTCCGCCCAGCAGATTCCCAAAGCCTCTTTGTTCGTCCCAGTAAGCTGCTCGTGATTCATAGGCTCGATGGGAACGCGGACGTTCACGGAGTATTTGATACGCGCAACCGTGTCATTGAAGAACTTGACCTCCTCCTCAGTGAGGGTGGAGGGGGTGTCGGTAGCCTCGGGAGCGGAGACCGCCTGCGCGGTCTCCTGCTTCTCGCTCTCCTGCTCCGGGGCGCAGAAACGGATGTAGAGATACCAGTGGCCCTCGGCGTACTCCATTTCGTCGTTCTTCTCGGAGTAGCGGCTGGCACAGTGGACTTCCTCGGCCTCGATGTAGTAGCAGCCCGGCTCGTTAATCATGCCGTCAGCAATCATCCCAACGTACTCGTCGATGTTCTCGGTGATGATGTTGCCCTCTCCCTCGTCGATCTTGGCAACCTCGCGGGCGAGGTCTTTCAGAGCGCCCTTGAGGGTCTTGTTCCGGCTGTAGCCGTCGAGGTTAATCATACCGTTGCGCTTCTCAATCTGTACGAATGTCATGTTCATTTCCTCCTATGCCCCGTATCGGGTAGCTCTCTTTGACTGTACCTTCATTATAGCCCCTATTTGGGGCAATGTCAACCATTTTTACAAAAAAATGCCACGAAACGGGACATTTGTTGACTGTGCTGTATTTCCAGCGCCGCATTTGTGGACTTCGCCCCATTTGGGGACAAAAAAATAAAGCCCCTCCCCCGGATTTCTCCGAGAGAGGGGCTGCCCGCTGCGGGCGTTTATTCGTTCTGCGGCTCCTGCGCGACGGGCTTCCCGGTGCCGGGCTGGTTGATGGCAACCTGCGTGACGGCTGCCGCCGTCGCTGCGGCACAGGTCGCGGCAAAGGCCTTGGTGTCCGGGATGGTGCTATCCATAACCGGGAGGGCCAGCGTTGCGGGTTCCTCCTTTTTCTGCTTACGCACCTCCGCCTCGATGCGGTTGGCGAGGTACTTCTCCAAGTCCCCGTAGGCGGACTTGATGAACGCATTGGCCGCCGGGCTGATAGAGGCGATACAAGCGGTGAGCGCCCGCTTTGCGGCCTCCGCCTGCGCCTCCGCATCGAATTTCCCGGCCTTTTTCAGCGCGTCCACATAGGTCTGACTGGTGGCCTCCACCGCGTCGGAGATTGCGTCGGTGATCTCCTTGATGTAGCCCTGCGTCCTGATGTCGTCGGTGCTGGCCTGCGCCCGCTTCCCGGCCTGCCGGATGTACCCGACTGCGTAGGCAGTCAGCACCGGGACGGCTGCGGTGACGACGGTAAGCAGCAGCGTAGAGAGAAATTCTTTCATCTTGTCCTCCTTAGTCCGGGAGCCTCAAAACCTGCCCGGCGTGGATGGTGTCGCTGGACAGCCCATTGAGGCTCTTGATTTCGGTGTATCGGCTCCCATTGCCGAGCTGCTTTGCGGCGATAGCCCACAGGCTGTCCCCGCGCCGGACAGTGTATGTCCGGCCCCCGGCTGCCGCGCCCGTGCTGGCCTTGCCGGAGATGTCCCCCGTGTCCCCCCAGCCGTAGACGGTGCCGCCGCCCTTTTCCGCGATAAGCTGGTAGGGGTGCTTTGCGCCCTTGGCAACCCCCGTGACCTTTGCCCGGCCCGCCTTGCAGCTTTTGGGGGTGGCCGCGTTACTGCTGGTATAGTGCTTTGTCCCTGTAAAGGTGACAATATCACCCACGGCGTAGGCCATAGCCGGGGCCGGGGCGGGGGTGCTGGGGGTGGTGCTCCCGCCTGCCGCTGCCCTGCTGCCGTACTTGGGTACGCCATACCCCCGGATGTACCTCCCGTTCACCTTGAGGGTGCGCCGCCCGACGGCGTTGCTCATGTTGCCCTCAATGACGGTGATGGTCTGGCCCACCACCTTTTCCACGATGCCAACATGATCTGCCGCGCCCTTGTTGTCCGTGGTGGCGTAGTTGGGGCCGTCCTGCCAGTCGTAGAAAATGTAGTCGCCGGGCTGGGGGACGTGCGCGTCGTTCTCCTCCCAGCTCCCCAGCTTCTTGAACAGCTCAATGTGCTTTCCGCATCCGCACTCTGTCGGGATGATGTCGGTCAGCCCGGCCTTGATCGCGCAGGCGCTGGCAAAGGTGCTGCACCATGCGTCGGTGTACTTCACGGGGTAGCCCCGCGCCAGAGGCTTGTGGCTGTTGTAGAGGTCGATAATGGGCTTGTGGGTGCCGTTGCTCTCCTTGCAGCCGAGCCAGCCCTGCGCAATGCGGACTACGCTCTGCCTCAATTCCTGTTCTGTCATGGCTTCATACGCCTCCTATTCGTTTCCGGGCGGCTCCTGCCGGGCCTCCCGTTTGTCCTCCTGTTCCCAGCGGCGCTCTTTGTTCCGCTCTTTTGTCGTCTTAATCCACCCCATGATGCCGCACTCTCCTCCGAGGAGTGCATAAACACCAGTGATAAGCGTGTCCGGCACCGCGCCTTTCTCCTCGAACACGCCTATCATTTTGACCGTAAAGGCAAAAAGGGCGATTCCAACAATGATTAAAATAACGTCCATTGCGCCGATATGGGGGAGCTTGCGGGGGGTGCCCGCTGGTTCAGATAGCCTTTTCCCATGCCTCATATCCTCCTGCCTCCCCTTATTCCTCTCCGTGTGCGGCCTCGTTCAGGTGTTTTTCCAGCTTGTCGAGGGCCGCCGTGACTGGGCCGTTGCACCCTTTCTCCTTGAGACCCTTGAGGCAGGCCAGCACCCCATAGCAGATAAGGGTCTGTTCGTTGCGGATTGCAGCAATAGCCTCGTCCTGCTTCTTGTTTCGCGCCACGAACTTAAAGCACCAGAGGGCCGCGCCACCAATAACACCGAGGGCGGTCAAAAGCGCAGCCAATTTGATGATCGTGTCTGCGCTGATTGTGACTTCCATATATTTTCCTTCCTTCTGGTAAAAGAATGTTGGCATTGCGTCCATCTGGCCGTATAATAAACAAAACGGTCAGATGGACGCAAAAGGAGAATGTAAATGATAAGGTTTAACGATACACTGCTCTTTGATGAAAACATTCCATCAAAAGAACTCCCCGGCTTTCAGGTTGTCTTGCCTGAGCATAGTTATCTCCGCTATCAAAGAGAAGCGAAGAAACTGACGCAACAGGCCGTCGCAGATGCCGCTGGGATTAACCTCCGTCAATACCAGCGTCTCGAAAGTGGTGAGCGTTCGATGGCTTCGACAAGCCTGCGTATTGGCCTTGCCGTCTGTGATGTCTTGGGGCTTGACCCTCACCGCTTTTCTATCCTGCCTTCCAGCATCAGATCCTCTGATAAATAGCAACATGGGCCGCCCAGCAAAACGGGGCGGCCCATGTTGTTCTGTAAGTAGCTACCGCTCGGCTGCTGCCGCTAATGCTGGCATCCAGGCTTCTTTCTCATGCTTCCTGTGGATGTGATACTTCGCACTCTGCCGCATCCGGCACTTCGTCGTGGCCTATCAGGGTGGTCAGGGCGCGTCCCACGTCGGCCCGCTCCTCCTCCATCAACACAGCCCCCACCTGAGCCAGTGCGTCGGCCTGCGCCTTGATGATAAAGTTCTGCGCCTCGCAGATGCGGCACAGCTCCTCGATCACTTCGAGATTACTCACCGTCGGAGCCGCCCTCCGCAGCGGCATACGTAGCGTACTCCCGCTTCACGTCCGCCTTGACCTGCTCGGCAAAGGCGTAGAACGCCTCGTACTCCTCCGGCTTGGCATCCTTCTGACGGAGAAGGGCAATCTGCTCGTCGATGCTGTACTTGGCGTTGATGACCTTGGCAATCATCTGGTCCTGGCTGATTCTCATGTTCTTGTTTTCCATGGTATATACCTCCGAAAATTATTGTAATTTGCACCGTGGCGGGGCAATTCCGAACAGCTCCCGGAAAAGCCGGTCCATCCGCCGCGCGACCATCTTCCCGCCCCGATGAAGGGCATAGCCCTTCCACGAGCCATAGGCCATTGCGGCGTCCTGCGCTGTCATGGTCCCCGCCGTTACCATTGCGGCAAACTTTTTCAGTCTCCGCCGTTGCCTTGTGATGCTTTCCCGGCACATCTTCCGTTCGACTGCTCCCGTTTCCGTCAGCCGGTGCGTTGCTTTCAGGAAGCGGAAACCCCTCTGAATCTGCGTAATTTTTGTTTTGCGCAGATTGACCTTGATGCCGAGCGTTTTACAGAATTGAATCACATGATGCTCTCCCTCCCTCGCCTCTCTCTTGGTGCGAAATAGCATATACCCATCGTCCATATACCGCTGATACCAGCGGACGCGGAGCGTCTGCTTGATATAGTGGTCAAGGCTATTGGGGTAGCTGACCGCTGTAATCTGTGATACCTGGCTCCCCAGACCCAGGCTTTTCCCGGTGTATTTGCCGGTCTGCTTGACCCGCTGCCAGTTGGTTTGTGCCTGCGCGTAGCCAAACGGCACCACAAAATCGCCCAGCAGTTGGAGGATGCGCTTGTCCCGGAACGCTTTGGAATAAATCTTGAAGCACTCGGAATGCAGGATGTTATCAAAATACCCGGAGAAATCGAATATCACGGCCCACCCTTTGTTGCTGAATCCGTTGGCGCGGTAGAATTGTTGTAGGTGCGCCGTGAGCCGGTCCATACTCCGGTCCACGCCCTTCCCCTTTAAGCAAGCGCCATTGTCATAGATTAAGCTTCTGCTCAACATGGGGACCAGGGCATTGTCGCAGGCGCTTCTTTGCACCACTCGCTCCGAATAGTGGACGCTTCGGATGTGCCGCAGTTTCCCGCGTTCTATGGTGTCGAACTCCACAAAGCCCTTTGTGATGTTTTCACCGGCCATTAGCTTTGCACGTGTTTCTTCCATGTTCCGCAGCAGGTTCATTTGGTAGCGCTGTACGCTGGACTTCCAGCATACATTTCTTTTCGACAGCCGGTTTCCCTGGTAGAGCGAGCTGTACCGGGCAATGCTTTCCAGCCGGTCACAGCCCGCATACCGCTCCAGCTTCTTCCGTTCTCTGGCGGCTTTCCGGCGCTGGTATCTGCCCTCCCGCCGCCGTTCCAAAGATGTCACAAAAATCTCTCCCCATTTTGGGGAGCCTGTACGGTATGCCCGCCCTGCCGGGTCGCCACTCCCAGAAGGGCGGGTGCATCTTTCTGTCCAGCCGCATAGCAATACCGGGCATGAAACCGATATGGACGCACAGACATACCGGCCATGCACGAAAGCGTCCGCCCGATTGCATCAGGCTCCATATTTACCCTCTCGGGATGGTCATGCGCTCCTTCCAAATAATTGATTTTTGAAAATCAGGCACGGCTTTCAGCTCCCCTTGCAGGGGCTTACTCGGTCTGGCCCAGCCCGCAGGGTGCGGACCGTATTGGAATCAGAGCGGCGCGTAGATGTTGCCGTTAGTCGCCCAGTTGTTGTTGGCGTCGCCGTTGTTGTTGACATAGCAGACGTTAGTGGACGACTGCCGTTGAGCAGTCGCCTCCCACCAGTTGCAGCGACCACCACAGCGACGGTAATTCAGCGCATAACCAATGCTAAATTCAAGTCTCCTTGAACTTCGCAATAAATTTATTGTCCGACTTTCTCCACCCGCGCAGAAGCGCCCCTTCCTTAACAAGCATCTCCGTCACCGGCTGGAATTTATCGGGGTTGATGGACAGGGTGGTAAGCATATACTGTAGGAGCTGTAGAATCTGCTCCACCGTGATAATGGCCTGGGTCTGATAGTCCCGCCGCCGCTCCGCTTCCCGGAGGTTCTGCGGGTATATCGTGTTGGCCGCTGTGATATAGTCAAACAGCTTTATCACCTTTTCCACCATCGGAAATGTAAAGACGGGCCTCCACCGCTTGGGAACAACCTTGTCGTTCATCACAAAGCGGGTCAGCTCCGTCCGTATCAGCGTGGCCGTGTGGTAAAATTCCAGTTGGCTTTCGCTTCGTTTATTTTTAAGTACGCTCATTTACCTGCCCTTTCTCTTGTCCGGCTCCGTCCCGCCCCATATAGGGGCGGGACTTTTCCGATTAACCGATACGGAAGCAGAGCGGCGCGTAGATGCCGCCGTCCGTCGCCCAGTGGCCGGCGGCGTCGCCGCCGCGGTCGACAAAGCAGACGTAAGTGGACGACTGCCGGCGAGCAGTCGCCTCCCACCAGAGGCAGCGACCACCACCGTTCCCCGCACCTTTAATAATGTGCTTTGCCCCGCCGTAG
>OFFJ01002624.1_pt1 | contig 11238 bp, 9 predicted proteins | sample 1521261 | NCBI WGS metagenome assembly OFFJ01 (sample SAMEA3504122, study PRJEB24116) | mouse gut metagenome | biome: mouse gut; feature: mouse-associated habitat; material: faeces | place: Denmark | collected 2011 | reverse complement strand
GTTCTCGGTATTCTATTAAGTGCAAAGGTGCCGGACATACCATCTATACAGATGTATTTGAAGACTATGTTTTTCAGGAAATGAAAAAGCAGCTTGCAAAATTCAAATATCTGTCGGATGAACTAGAAGCGGTAACGCATCCTACCAGTCAAACCGAAAAAGTGAGGATTGCAGAAATCGAACAGGAAATAGGGAACTTACTTGCAAAAGTTCCTGATGCGAATAAGACTGTAATGGAGTATATCAATCGTCGGATTGAGGAGTTGGATAAGGAAAAGCATTCTTTGCAGAAAAAACTAGTTGAACAAAATACAAATCAGAAGACTGAGAATCTGCATAAGATTACCGATTTCATTGATAAATGGGGAAATCTGGACAACGATGACCTGCAGCGTGTGGCTGATATTTTGATTGACCGGATTGATATTGACGAAGATGTCATTGAAATTACATGGAACATCTAAAGAAATCTTTCATTTTTTACTTGTATAAGTACTCTTTGCTTCGCCGAATCTTTGGTAATGTACGATTTCTCTTGCCCGCAAGAAACGAATTGGATCTGCAATTTCCGGATCTTTAATAAGACGCAGAATATTATCATAAGTCGTTCTTGCTTTTTGTTCTGGTGCGACCTCGTAAGAACAACATAACTGGAAACCCTTGAAAATACGCCATTTTGCGTAGGACAAGCCTTTTCCTGCTACGATTGCATAAGAACAAAAACATAGAAAAATGAAGATGAAACAAGCTATCCTACATAGTTCCAATGGTTTCAGCAACTAAGACGTTCAACAATGAGCGTCTATTTTTTTACCCAAAATGAAAGGAGAATCAAACATTATGAAAAAGATTATGAAGCGATTGCTTACAGGTGTACTTACCCTTGCAACCGTATTTACTGCATTACCTGTCACACAGGTTCATGCTGCGGATTCCGTCTATACTACTACGGACGGTAAAGCAGGAACAATCGTCAAGATTGACAATGGCGGTTCAGAGGTTTCCAGCTTTGAAGAAAGCATAATGAACGCTGACGGGCAGATTGCCTACTGTATTGATATAAACACAAATTTCCAATCGGGATATAAGAATCGTATCAATGCAACGGAGCGAATGAGCGACGACCAAATATCTGATGTGGCGTTGAATCTGGAATACGTCAAACAGTATGCAGAAAAGCACAGTCTTTCCAGCAAACAAGTCTATCTGTTGGAACAATGTATTGTCTGGCGAAGATTGAGCGTTCACTTAGGCTGGGGGTACAACAATGTACGAGCTGCCTATGATGAAGTGTCAGAGAAAATCCAGTCAGAAGTCTATGAGAACGCAAAGGCTTTCGCTAAAGAAAATAAAGACCGTTACGATTGCGGTGGTTACATCTATGTTGGTGAAGGACAGGACTTAGGACAGTTCTGGGCGAAGTTAGCTGTCGGTGATGGCAAGATTCAGAAATCGTCCAGTAATACAGCGATTACAAAATCTAATGACTGCTATTCTTTATCTGGTGCGACTTATGGTGTCTATTCTGATAAAGGCTGCACGAAATCAGTTGCCACACTTATGACAGATGGCAACGGGAATACGGATACGGTGGAGTTGAGAGCTTCTACATACTATGTAAAAGAAATCGAAGCTCCAAAAGGATTCCAGTTAGATAACAACGTCTATACCCTTACGGTAAAGGCTGGTGAAACTTCCACATTGAAAGTCAGCGATACACCAAAAGTCACAGACACTTTGGTTGAGCTTTTCAAGATTGATATGGAAACAGGAAAAGCAACCGCACAGGGTAACGCTTCTTTAGAGGGTGCGGAGTTCGTCTGGAAGTATTATGACGGTTATTACACAAAAGATAATCTTCCATCAGAACCAACACGCACATGGACGACAAAGACAAAAGCGGAAAAAGGCAGCGATAACACTATCCACTATATCACAAGATTGGCAGATTCCTATAAGGTATCTGGTGACAGCTTCTATACACAAAACGGTACTATCTGTTTACCGCTTGGTACTATCACTGTAGAAGAAAAAGCTGCTCCAAACGGTTACTTGTTAGATGGTGCTTATATGCAAGCCGCTGGAAGTTCTGAACAGATAAAAGGCGTGTATGTGGCACAGATTACAGAAGATGGCGAACTTGCAGCATTAAGCGGCAGCAACCAGTATTCCGTATCGGACAAGATTATCCGTGGAGGTGTGAGAATCCAAAAGCGTGACCTTGAAACAAAAGACACAAAACCACAAGGCGGTGCAACATTGAAAGATACTGCCTTTGAAATCATTTCCTTAAATGATAATGCGGTATTGGTAGATGGCAAATTATACAACAAAAATGAAACAGTCAAGACAATCCATACAGGCGTTGACGGTATCGCTACGACTGCCGCAGATACTTTACCTTATGGAAAATACCGCTTAGAAGAAAGCAACGCCCCAGAGGGATATTTGACGGACGGTGCAAAACCGATTGAGTTTGAAATCACAGAGAATGGAAAAATCGTTGACTTAACTGACGAAGCACATTCCATCTACAATCAGATTAAACGTGGTGACTTGGAGGGGGTGAAAATCGGTGACGGTACTCATAAGCGACTTGCGAATGTTCCGTTCAGGATCACAAGCAAGACCACAGGCGAAAGCCACATCATTGTGACGGACGCAAACGGTCAGTTCTCTACCGCTGCTGACTGGGTATCTCATACACAGAACACCAACGCTGGCGAAAACAGTGAGGACGGTATCTGGTTCGGTACTTCCACACCAGACGACAGCAAAGGTGCGTTGCTCTACGATACCTATACAATCGAGGAATTACGCTGTGATTCCAACAAAGGAATGACACTGATTCCTGCTTTTGATGTGATAGTTTCAAGAAATAAGACTGTCATTCATTTGGGTACATTGACAGATGATTATGAACCAGAAATCTCTATCCATACTACCGCTGCTGATAAGGCAACAGGCGAAAAATCAATTGTCGCTGGTAAAAGCGTGACTATCGTTGATACCGTCACTTTAGACGGACTTACAAAAGGTACGAAGTATCAACTAAAAGGCTGGCAGATGGTGAAGTCTGAAAACGCACAGCTTCTTATTGATGGTGAGCCTGTGGAAAGTGATTACACTTTCACTGCAAAAAAATCAGAGATGGAAGTTGAGGTTTCTTATACATTCAATGCTTCTGCTCTTGGTGGTAAAGATCTTGTAACTTTTGAGGAATTGTACGATTTATCCAATCCAGACGAGCCTATCAAGGTGGCAGAACATAAGGACATTGAGGACGACGGGCAGACTGTGAGAATCGAGGAAAGAATCATCACCATTCATACCACAGCTACCGACAAGGCAACAGGTGAAAAGATGATTGTTGCTGGTAAAGAGGTGACTGTCATTGATACGGTCACTTTAGATGGCTTGGAAAAAGGAACAAAATATCAGCTTAAAGGTTGGGAAATGGTGAAATCTGAAAATGCAGAGCTTCTTGTGGGTGGTGAGCGTGTGGAAAATGACCTTGCTTTCACCGCTACGGACACGAAGATGGAAGTTCAGATTACATTTACATTCAATGCCAGCGAGCTTGCAGGCAAGGAGCTTGTGACATTTGAGGAATTGTACGATTTATCCAATCCAGACGAGCCTACAAAGGTAGCAGAACATAAGGACATTGAGGACGACGGACAGACTGTGACAATCACAGAGCGTATCATTACCATGCACACAACCGCTACCGACAAGGCAACAGGGAAAAAGACAATCGAAGCTAGTAAAGATGTGACTATCGTTGATACCGTCACTTTAGACGGACTTGAAAAAGGTGTGAAATATCAGCTCAAAGGCTGGGAAATGGTGAAGTCTGAAAATGCAGAGCTTATCATAAATGGTAAACGTGTAGAAAATGACCTTACTTTCACCGCTACCGATACGAAGATGGAAGTTCAGATTGCATTTACATTCAATGCCAGCGAGCTTGCAGGAAAAGAGCTTGTCACATTTGAGGAATTATATGACGTGACAAATCCAGACGAGCCTATCAAAGTAGCTGAACATAAGGACATCAAGGATAAGGGGCAGACGGTGACAGTCAAAGAAAAACCAGAATCCCCTGCCACATCAGAAGAACCCAGCACACCAACAAGAACAGGCAATTCACCAAAGACAGGTGACAATACACCATTTGCCGCATTGTTCGCTATGATGGGGATTTCCGCTGCTGGTCTTATTTTTGCAGGATATAAGAGATTTCGCAAAGTAAAGAAAGTTAAATAATACGGGAGGTCACAGTATATGAAAACTTCCCGTTCACCGCCCACCATAAAGAAGTCAGTCTGTAACTGACAGCTTAACCAAATTCTGCTTGATTATCATTTATCTTTCTGAATGGGGATTGTCAAGGGTGCTTCAAGCACAACGCTTGCCCTTGATGATTCACAGGCAGACAGATACTATCCAGACAGCAGAATGACACTATCAATCATTAAAAATATAGAAAGAAAAGAGGTAAATACATTTATGGAATTAAAACACGTTATCCCTAACATGGAAAGAACATTCGGGAATTTGGAATTTGCAGGTGAGAATAAGGTGGAACAGCGTAGGATCAACGGACGTATGACGGTCGTTTCCCGTAGCTTCAACCTTTATTCGGACGTGCAGAGAGCAGATGATATTATCGTGGTGCTGCCTGCTTCTGCTGGTGAGAAGAACTTTGAATCAGAGGAAAAAGTAAAACTTATCAATCCAAAAATCACCGCAGAGGGTTACAAAATCGGTACAAGAGGATTCACAAACTATATCCTGTCAGCAGACGATATGGTGAAAGCATAAGGAGGTAAAAAGATTATGAGATTAGCAAATGGAATCATTATTGACAAGGAAAAGACTTTCGGAGTGTTGAAGTTCTCGGCATTGCGTCGTGAGGTACATATCCAGAATGAGGACGGTACGGTTTCTGAAGAAATCAAGGAACGTACCTACGATTTGAAATGCAAAGAACAGGGTCGCATGATACAGGTAAGTATTCCTGCCACTGTTCCTTTAAAAGAATATGATTATAACGCAGAAGTGGAAATCATCAATCCTGTGGCTGATACGGTGGCAACTGCTACGTTTCAAGGAGCAGACGTTGACTGGTACATCAAGGCAGATGATATTGTCTTGAAGAACAAACAGGCTGGAAATAACCATGCTCCAAACAATTCGCAGCAGCAAGGAAAGAAATAATATTTCGATTGATTATAGTAAATGAAAAATGTATAATTATCCATATTACTTATTCAAAAGAGGTGTTCTTATGGAGGAATTTGTTCAATGGTGGAGTGTTAATGGTTTTAATGTAGTGTCAATCATTTTTTCGGGAATAATTTCACTGATTATTTCTGCTGTATACTATCATAAGGGGAATAGAAATAATCTTCAAATGACAATGCTTTTTCCAATCGTACGTTTCTTAAACGAACAATATACTAGGAAAAATTATTGTTTATTAAATGAATTATCGCAGAATTATTGCAATAGATATTTGTCCAAATCAGAGAGAAGAGTTTTGACAAATTTAGTATCTGCATATGAGGAAGTCAGTACCTATAATACAGTTAGTGTAAATGCTGATATTATCATGTCATATTTTGAATATCTCCTAAAAGCAAATAAAATTGACCCTAAACCTGTTCCTTGGGTAGTTGATGGCGAAACTGTAAGCTATGATTATCCACCAGACTGGTATCTCTTAAATAGTAATCTGGAAAATGTCTTTAAGCAATACGAGCCAGAAATTCAAGCAACAGAATGTACAGAAGCAATAATATCTATTTTATCTCATTATTGTAAAGAGTATTACACAAGTGAGAAATTACCATATTTTGAGGATTATGATTTGGAAACAGTATTAGACAAGTCCAAAATCACGCAAAAATGGAATAATAAATTTGAATCGATGGAAAAAGCAAAAAAAGAATTTCTGGATTTAAAGATTATTAAGCAATTACAAAGTAAATAGCATTTTATGAGCAGTAAATCTATATGATTTGCTGCTTTTTTCATGGAAAGGAGGATTTTATATGCCACAATTCAATAAACATGGGAATCGTATTCGAGCCAGCGACAAATCGCTGGTTTTTCGCTTCTCTGCTGGTTCACTGCTTTTGCTGTTCCTTATTGTGTTTATGCTGCTGAACCTAAAAACAATCATCACTACTGATTGGAAAGCAATCACACTTTTTCAAGATGGCAGCGTCCATTTTTCGGTCACACCATATAGGATTTTCACAGTTATTATTGCAGCTCTGGTGTATGCTGTTACTGCTATGCTGTACCGCAGATTCCAGTATGACAGGGTGAAGCAGCTCTTTCATCGTCAAAAGCTGGCTCGCATGATACTTGAGAATGGCTGGTATGAATCGGAACCGACACAGGACAGCAGATTCTTCAAGGATTTACCAGCAACCAGCAAAAAAGAGAAAATCACCTATTTCCCTAAACTGTATTACCGTATGGATAACGGACTGTTGTATATCCGTACAGAAATCACATTAGGGAAATATCAAGACCAGCTCCTGCACTTGGAAAAGAAGCTGGAAACAGGCTTGTACTGTGAGCTGGTATCAAAAGAGCTAAAGGACAGCTATATTGAATATGTGCTACTCTATGATACGATTGCAAACCGTATCACTATTGACGAGGTACAGGCTGAACATGGCAGCCTGCGTCTGATGAAAAATATCTGGTGGGAGTATGACAAGCTCCCACATATGTTGATTGCTGGCGGTACTGGTGGCGGGAAAACTTACTTTATCCTCACTATCATTGAAGCTCTGCTCCGCTGCAATGCGGTCATGTATGTGTTAGACCCTAAGAACGGTGCGAGACGTTTCTACTTGAAAAGAGTAGACACTGCACAATCAATTAAAATTGTGTTGGAGAACTGAACACACGAATAGTCGAATGATGGGGTAACGCCCTGAAAGGCTACTTTAATACTCCGACTGGCAGGATTATGAGTAAACATAGGTTTGTCAGAAGCTCGGTGAAGTCGGCAGAGAGATACCGTAACAGATAGCGCTGTCGAAAGATACCCAGAGGTGGGTGTCGTATCCTATATGCCGGAAGTCTATAAAATATCTATGGTTAGTATGTAGATGAGCGGTCTACTGACGAATCTTTGAATGTACAGGTCTATATCGGGACTGGATAGAAATGTCCAGTGACACAAATAGTGTCGCTACTGTGGGTGAGTAAGACTCGTTTTTATGAAAACCCATATAATGTTACAGGCATTATCAAAGTAGCAGGCTTAGAGAAGAAACCTACGGATATATATGTACAGATAGTGTGTTTGGAACGTTGAAAGCTGGCAACATGGAGATTTTACTGTCTATGAAGTGTTCACATCATAAGGTTGTTGTGAGATTAGCAATAATATAAGGTGTGTTTATGCCAGTGAAAGTGGTGGCACAGTACCTATGAAACCGTGATAACAAACGGTGGAGGGATAGCCACTAGTCATTGAAGAATAGAATTACTAAGAATGGTATGGGTTCGAGTAAGACTAAGAGATGTACTTGCCCCTGTGATTAAGGAGGGTACAGACCATGCTAAAGAAAGACAAGCTCCGCTATAACGAATATTATGATATGCAACATATTTATGATGAGTTATACGCACAGAGCAAAAATGGTAATAACTTTTATAAGTTACTGGAAATTATTGGTTCAGAACAAAATATCTGCTTGGCATACCGAAATTTAAAAACAAACAGCGGAAGCAAAACCGCTGGTACAGATGGGCTAACGATTGATGATATTAAACATTTGTGTGATGAAGATATTATTATGAAAGTCCGAAGCAGCCTGGATAATTACCAACCAAAATCAGTCAGACGGGTTTTTATTCCTAAATCTGGAAGCGATAAAATGCGACCTCTCGGAATCCCCTGTATCTGGGACAGACTTGTACAACAATGTATCTTACAAGTCCTAGAACCGATATGCGAACCTAAGTTCCATAATCATTCCTATGGATTCCGTGCGAATCGAAGTGCCCACCATGCACTTGGCAGAGTAACCAGTTTGATAAACATATCAAAGTATCATTACTGCGTTGATGTAGATATTAAAGGATTCTTTGATAATGTCAACCACGGGAAATTGTTAAAACAGATTTGGACACTTGGCATTCGGGATAAAAGACTGATTTGCATTATTAGTAAAATGCTGAAAGCTGAAATTGACGGCGAGGGTGTTCCAGAAAAAGGAACTCCGCAAGGCGGTCTGTTAAGTCCCCTGCTCTCGCTCATAGTCCTTAATGAATTGGATTGGTGGGTAAGCAGTCAATGGGAAACTTTCCAGCCAAAGCACCGTAATAAAAACGGTTGGTTTCAATATGCAAAGAAACATACGAGGTTAAAAAGTGGCTTTATTGTGCGTTATGCTGACGATTTTAAAATTATGTGTTCGACCTATGAAGAAGCACAGCGATTCTATCACAGTACCGTAGATTTTCTAAACAAAAGGCTGAAATTAGAAATCAGTCCAGAAAAATCAAAGGTAGTAAATCTGAAGAAAAATTCATCAGATTTTCTGGGATTCAAAATTAAAGTGATTCCAAAAGGGAAGACAAAACATGGATATGTTGCCAAAACAGATATGAACCAGAAAGCACTAAAGAAAGCAAAAACAAATCTAAAGTTAAAAGTCAAGGATATAGTCAGGCACACAACTACTTTCCAGATTGCACGTTATAATCTGGCGGTTATGGGAATGCAGAATTATTATTGTGTGGCTACGAATATATACAACAATTTAACAGAAGTAAGTTACGCTCTCTTACCGACCACCAGAGTTCGTTTTAAAAAGATTGCAAAGCTAATACCTTTTGAAACTACAAGTCAAGATTTCCAGATGAAAACAACTGGAATACGACCACAAACAAAAATTATTATGATTGCCGATACTCCTCTATTGCCAATCAACGGAGTAAAACACAAAAATCCGCTGAATTTCTCACAGGATATATGCAACTTTACAGAACACGGAAGAAGCAGAATACATGAGGAAATAGCATTGGTAACGAAAGGAGAGATACGGATTCTTTTAGAGTATAAAGACACCACAAAGAGTGTTGAATTTAATGATAATCGAATTTCGGTATTTATAGCCCAACAAGGCAATTGCTATATCACCAATCGAAGGCATAGCCCGACTGATATGGTTTGTATCTACAAGAATATTACCGAAACAGATAGAGATAAATACCAAAATCTTGTATTTGTTGAAATACCAATATCAAAAGCGATACTGACTGAATCAGTACAACAGGCAAAAATGTGGTTGATGAACTATGGCTTGAGCAGTCAACAAAAGAAAAAGCTGAACAAAATACGAGCGAACTATGGATACCAAGCAATAAAATAACCAGAACTTATGAATCTATTTGAATATGATGGAACGCCGTATGAAGCGAAAGTTTCATGTACGGTGTGAAGCGGGGGAAAACTTGGAGATAACATCAAAGAGTTACCTATCGCTATCTGACCTTGCAGACTTAGGGACAGTCATGGGAAATGTGTATCATACGAAAGAAGAAATGATAGATTGTGTCAATGCCTTTTATGAGGGCATGGTGCGACGAAGCGAGGAAATGAAACGACACCCGAACTATAAGACGGGCGAAAACTACGTCATAGGCTTTCATGGCATCCTCCACGGTGCGGACTTCCGAAACCACGCTCTGCAGCTCCCGTACCGTCTGGATATATTCTTTCTGTCTTGCAAGGCGCTTCTCCGGCGTGTCGTCCCTGCGGTAATACTGCGGGGAGGCGTTCAGCCCGTCCCTCGCCTTTTTGATAAAATAGACCACGCCAAGGGAAATCCCGTCATCAAGCATGGCTACATAATCCGGTTTCTTCCAGATATTATCCTTTTTTACGAATTTCTCGGCCTCACGCTCATTCATGGCGTCCAGGTCGTTCACATAGAGCCCCCGGTCCTTCCATAAATCTTTTTTTGCGCCGCCGATCTTTTCCCCGAAATCTTCATGCTGCATGTTATCCGCCAATCATTATCACCTCCAGTCTGTCATAAAAAATCACCGCTCCGGGGAAGGGCGGCGTTCCTGTGATTTATCAGGCTGCGGGCGTATTCCCATGATCCGGTCCGTCTCCCTGCGGACCAGCCGGTCAAGCTCACCCAAATCCTCCGGGGTAACGGCAAACTCCCGGTAATTCTCATACCAGAGCCCCGTGACCGCCGCAATCGGCAGTAGCTTTTCCGGCCCTCCGGGAAAAAGGCGGTAGACCGGACCGCCGTCAAGGAGCATCTGCTTCGCTGTCCCCAGGGGTATGCGGTACATATCTGTGTCCGGGTTCTGCGCCTCCTCCATATACTCCACATTCAGACGTTCCTCCAAATCCTGGGGCATATAGGAAAATGCCTGCTCCTTCCATTGGCTGAAACGGTTAGAATAGCGGTACTGCCATTCCGTCACCTGCTCCGGCGCATAGAGGTAGCGCCAGGTTTTCAGGGCGTCCTTTTCGCACAGCTCCATTGATTCCCATTTTTCAATGCCTGCCTCCGCCTTCGTGCCGTCCCGGTATTCCATGCTGACGCCGTAAGGGTAGAGGGTATTTCTTTCTATGTCCTGCCGCAGCGTGTCAAGGCCCATCATCAGGACATCCCCATACGGGCACCCGTCCTCCCTTCGTTCCGTGTGGAACAGGAAGGCCCTGGCACCGGGGTATTCCGTCATGGCGGCCGTCCGGTAAAGCTCCGCCGAAGGGCAGTAGGCAAGCAGCGCGTCCGAAAGCCACATGTGATTCTTCCCCATGACGGCAATGGAATCCGCCCCGGTATTCGTGGCAAGCGCGCGCAGGTTATATTCGCTGTCCCGCAGGAAATCCCCGGCCAGGATATGGAGCTCATAGGCAAATACGCCTAAATCCGTATCGCGGACTAAGTGAATCTGCGGAAGTGGTTCCTGTTTCAAGTTCATTTCCTCCCTTCGTTCTGTTTTTATCACCGGCTGCCCCTGTCATGGGACGCCTCCGGCTGGTGCTTTGCCGGCGCTGCCTTCGCCGCCTGCTCCCGCATGGCCTCCAGGACGGAGGGCCGGCGCTGTGCCTGCCGTTCCAGCCCTTCCAGGGCGGCGATTGCCTTTTCAGCCTGTTTCTTCATGGCGCCCATGCACGCACGGCTGGCACGGTAGGGAGCCTTGACATAGCGGGCCATCTCCCCGCCGGCCTTT
>OFFJ01002617.1_pt1 | contig 11249 bp, 12 predicted proteins | sample 1521261 | NCBI WGS metagenome assembly OFFJ01 (sample SAMEA3504122, study PRJEB24116) | mouse gut metagenome | biome: mouse gut; feature: mouse-associated habitat; material: faeces | place: Denmark | collected 2011 | reverse complement strand
GATTTTACGACAGCAGGTGAGGTTGAATCTGTGACAGCTCATGAAGTTATTAACAGTATTTTGTGTCAGGAGCTGTCTGGGCATCAGGAAGAACAGAGGATTTTTCCGATGCGGCATGGCAGTCTTTTGGCACTTTTTTGTTTTCCGACAGAGATGCCGGAGACAGGAAGTTGATTTGTGGGAGAGCCACACGCAGTAAGGAATGGAAGCCTGTATGGGACCATTCCTTTTTTTGTGCCTTAAACATACCAGAAATGCCCGGATGGGCTTTGCCCGCATAAGCGGCTGGATAAAAAATCATCCGTGAAACGGAGAGAAAAGAAAGGTGGAAAGAAACATGAGTGGAACAAAGGTCTTTGAAGACAGCTATTGCGGCGTCTTCACAAAGCAGGATGAATTTCTGAAGTGCCTTGAGAGCATCGGGAGGAATTCCTTCTGGGAACGGAAGAAATCCAAAAACCTGCGTCTGGTGCCCATCACTGATGACAGCAGGGTAGCAGAGGAGCTTCGGGAGAAGTATGCCGAGGAAGGACTGGATGAGGGAATCATCACAGACACCATCCTGAATACAGGGCTTCTCCTGAAAGTAAGGAACCAGTATTATCCGGTGAGGTGCTGTGCGATCAAAAGCATCCTTGACCGGGCAGGCATTTCCGGGGCCGGGCTTCGCAGGGTGGAAAAAAACGTCTATGCGCGTATCCTGAACGACTGCCTGAAGGTGGCGAAGGGAGAAGCGCTCCTGCGCATTTCGGAAGGAAAGGTGAGTGCCGTACTGGGCGGAGACTGCCATGACTATGCAGTGCTGAACATGGAGCAGATCTTCATGCATTCCGTGGAATATTTTAATACAGAATTTAAGGGCTGCACCTGGCTGGGAGGATTTTATGAGCATGATATGGCATCTGCCTTATGGGAGCTGTCCGGGGAGGATAAGCTTCTGGAGGCGTACCAGGAGGAACTACGCCTGCATGGGAAGGAACCGGAGGAAATGAAGCCCGCAGTGCGGATCACGACCTCGGATACCGGATCAGGCGGGGCGAACATCTATCCCATGCTCATCTCCGGAAACGGGAACACAACCATCAACCTGGGGAGCCCGCTGCGGCTCGGCCACAGGAACGGAACGCGCATCAGCGATTTTGACGAACAGCTGGAGATGCTTTATGGAAAGTACCAGCTGGCGGCCGGGAACCTGGTAAAGCTGCTTTCGACGGAGATCTCCAATCCGGTCAACTGCATGAAAGGCGTCATGGACAGACTGGGGATTGCAAGGAAATACGAGGCGGAGGCTGTAGAGCTGTTCAGGGCCCAGTACGGGGAAGATCCCTGCACGGCCCATGAGATTTATTTCGGCATCTCCGAGGTGTTGTACATGCTGGCCTGTGAAGGAGAGGAAGGAAGCAGGATTGCTAGGATGGAGGAGAACATAGCAAGGGCTTTATCCATCCACTGGACAGACTATGACATTCCGGGGGAATACAAATGGTGAGAGAGACAGTGGAGATTACAGGAGAGGTTATCCAGGATGAGGAAGCCGGGGTCCCGGTGCGCTACTACCATCTGGAACGGGGTAAGTTTGACTGTGTGCAGAGCTGTCAGGGAGACCTGGTCGTCATCTGTAATGCACTGGCAGACTATGCCGGGCTCCTGTCCGAATACTTGGAGGAGGAAGGCGGGCAGCTGGATGCCTGCGGACGGATCCAGTATGAGCTGCATATCGAACGCTGTCTGAAGATCCAGAAGCTCATATCGGAGCAGATCGGGTATGACCGGGAAGCAGCGATTGAAAAATGCAGGAAGAAAAACCACAGGAAAGAGGAAGATGTGGGGGAGGATGCCGTGGTCCTGGCAGCCAGGCGGAAGCGCAACGCTGCTAAGAAAGCGGCACAGGAACAGAATAACAGTTAAATACAGCAGGCAGGATGGAGAAGGGCATGACCTTCTCTTTTTTCTGCCGGGAAAGGAGCACTTATGGGTTTGAACTTAAATTATGAGGCGGCGGTACTGGTAGATACGGAAAATTTAAGCCGGGAGGACTGGCTTTCCTGGCGCCGCAGAGGGATTGGCGGGAGTGACGCTGCCGCAGTCATGGGATTGTCGCCCTTCTGTACGAAGCGTGACCTGTACTATGACAAACGGGACATCCGGCCGGTCGTGGATGAGGAAGAGGGCAACTGGGTGGCAAAGGAAGTCGGCCACCGCCTGGAAGAGCTGGTAGCGGAGATCTTCGGCCGGAAGACCGGGTTTAAGGTTTACGCTGTCCGGAAGATGTTCCAGCATCCGCTCTATCCGTTCATGCTGGCAGATGTGGATTATTTCATTGAGTTTGCTGACGGGACAACAGGCATCCTGGAATGTAAGACCACCAATTATAACTGCCAGAACAAGTGGAGCAATGATTCCCTCCCTGTTAATTATGAATATCAGGTGCGGCACTACATGGCAGTCCTGAATCTGGACAGGGCAATGATTGCCTGCCTGTACGGGAACAACGAAACTGAGTTTTTCATCCGCTGTGTGGAGCGTGACCTTGACATTGAGGAGGACCTGATTGCAGAAGAGGAATATTTCTGGAAAGAGAACGTGGAAAAAGCCGTAGAGCCCCCTTATACGGAGAAGCCGGACCTGGTACTGGAGAGCATCCGCAGGCACTGCGGCCCCGCAGAAAAGGATGCGGACCAGGTAAAGCTTGACCGGAAGCATATCCTCAGCCTGGAAAGGTACCTTAAGCTGAAGGAGGAGAAGGCGCAGCATGAGGGGGAAGCCAAAAAGCTGGACGGCCTGATGAAGGAAGCCTGTGTGGAGATTGTGGAGGAACTGGGGGTAAGCTGTTCCGGCATCTTAAAGGACGGACCGGTAGAGTACCTTGTCTCCTATAATCCGGCTTACCGTACCGGCATAGACAAAAAAGGACTGGAACGTTTAAAGGTACAGTACCCGGATGTCTATGATGACTATGTAAACACGACGGAGAGCAGGCGCTTTTCCGTAAAGAAGAAAGGAGCAGCATGATAAAGAAAAATGAACTGGTATATATCTGTTCCCCGCTGTCTGCGCCCACAGAGCAGCAGATGCGGGAGAACATGAAGAAAGCATCCGAGTATGCAAAGCTTGTGGTCCGGCAGTTCCATTGCCGGGCCATTGCGCCCCACAGCTTCCTTCCGGCGTATCTGGATGACCGGATCCCGGAGGAAAGGGAAGCCTGCCTTGCATTCGGCATATCCGTGCTGAAGCTGTGCAGGGCGGTGATCGTCTGCGGGAACCGCATCAGCAGCGGGATGGAAGGAGAGATAAGGACGGCACGGGAATGCAGCATCCCGGTATACAGTCTCTGGGAACGCCCGGACGGGTTTGCCCTGGTAAGGGCAGAGGAAAGGAGGAGAAAAGATGAGGTGCAGATTTGTGCGGAAAATATTCTGCAACAAAGATAACGGATACTGTGTCTTTGTGTTCCATACGATGGAGGAGATCCCAAAGGAGGCAGAGGATCCGCATTATACGGGGACAGGCGCAGAGTTCACCGCAAAGGGGGACAGCCTGCCCGACACGGATGCGGTGGAAGCCGACCTGCAGGGAAGATGGATAAAGGGGAAATACGGGCTCCAGTTCCAGACAGACAGCTGGCAGGAGATCCGGCCCCAGACAAAGGAAGGGATACAGGCCTATCTGTCTTCCGGGATGATAAAAGGGATCGGGCCGCGGACTGCGGAGCTGATCGTGAACCGTTTCGGGACAAGGACTTTTGACATCATGGAGAAGTATCCGGACAGCCTTCTGGAGATCCGGGGGATCACGCAGAAAAAGCTGGATGCCATCATGGACTCCTATCAGGAAAGCCGGACAGTCCGTGACCTTGCGGCATATCTGGCGCCTTTTGATGTTACCCCCAAAAAGATACAGAAGATTTATGAATGCTTTGGAAATGCATCCCTGGAGACAGTAAAGAACCAGCCCTTTGCCCTCTGCTCCGTCAGCGGATTCGGATTCCTGACCGTTGACAGGATCGCCAGGGCTACAGGATGCCGCCTGAATGATCCCATGAGGATTGACGGCTGCATTGATTACTGTATGGAGCAGGAGCTGCAGCTGGGGAACCTTTATCAGGAAAAGCAGGTATTTCAGAAGAACGTATATAAGCAGCTGAATACCGGCTGCAGGGAAGAAGCTGTGACGGAGCTGGAGGTCTATCAGAGGCTCTACCAGCTGGTGAAGGAAAAACACCTCTACTATACGGAAGGGGCGCTGTACCCGGCAAAGCAGTACGGGTATGAATGTGGTGCTGCCAGGGCGATTGCATGCCTTTTAGCACAGGAATGTGCTGTGCCGGCAGGACTGGATATCCTTCTGAAGGAGGCCCAGCGGGAGCTTTCCCTCACTTTGTCTTCCAGACAGGAGGATGCAGTGCGGAAGGCATTTACCCATCTGGTATCCATTGTCACCGGAGGGCCGGGGACCGGAAAGACCACCGTACAGAAGGTAATGCTCCATATCCATAAGAAGCTGGGAGGGACGGACATCCTTCTGACAGCGCCTACAGGAAGGGCAAGCCGGAGAATGGCGGAGAGCACAGGGCACACAGAGGCCATGACCATGCACAGTGCCCTTGGGCTTACCTATGATGAAGACAGCGCGGAAATGGAAAGCATGCTGGAGGCAGGCTTTATCATAGCGGATGAATTTACCATGTCCGATATGCGCCTGTCCTATGAGTTTTTCTGCCACATCCGGAAAGGAAGCCGTCTGGTCCTGGTCGGAGACATTGACCAGCTGCCCAGTGTGGGCCCCGGCAACGTGTTCCGGGAGCTGGTACAGTGCGGCGTGATCCCGGTGACAGTCCTTGACACGGTATTCCGCCAGGGAGAGGACAGCAGGATCATCACCAATGCACACCGGATGCAGGAGAACAATACTTCCCTGGACTACGGGGAAGGCTTTACCTTTATCCCGGCAAAGGATGCGAAGACTGCGGGAGACCTTGTGGTGGAGCTGTACCGCACCTGTGCAGACCGTTATGGGATAGATCAGGTTCAGGTACTGTCCCCGTACCGTAGGAAAGGGGATGCCAGCGTCAATTCCCTGAATGAACGGCTGTGGGAAATCTGCAGCCGGAAAGGGAGCGGCAGCCTGGAGATCCAGTCCGGAGGGCATACCTTCCGCACCGGGGACCGGATCATCCATATATCCATCTCATCGCAGGTATAGTCCACGCTCCGCCCGTCTGAGAAGGTAAGCTTTGCCTTCCTGGTTCCTTCCTCATCCTCATAGATTTTTGTTACATAGCCGATATCGCCGTTATGGAGCATGCCTATGCGACCACAGTCCACAAGAGCCAGGGGAGCGAGTACCCGGTCGTAATCCTTCCGTGGATTACAGCCTTTTATGGCATGCTCAAAAGGAATATCTTCTATACAGCCGTTACCAGGGCAAAGGCTCAGGTACTGATTGTGGGGGATAAAAGGGCGGTGGCTATGGCGATCCATAATACGGAATGTGACCGGCGCAATACCCGTCTGGGAGAGCGTGTCATACAGGAATACAACAAACTGGTGGAAAAAAAGAAAGCCCTGCCGGAGGAAGGCGGATACCGGCAGATGGTAATGAATCTGTAAGAAAATCAGGAGAGAAATGGAGAAAATGAGAAAAACAGGTGAAATAGAAATGAATGAAAAAATGGTAGAAAGGGTAGATGCAATAGACAATCTGACCTACAGCTATCTGAAAGAAGTGCTGGAATTGGATGAAACTGAAGCTGAAGAGAAGTTCCCATGGAATATTGAAATCCTCAGAGAAGTATTTGAACAGGCCGTTTTTATTTTATGCAGACAAGGATATGCGGTTTGTGATCCATATATTGCTATGTCAGAAAATGGCAGGCAGTACCGTTGTACCCTGTCCGAGTGCAAATGTGAAAGCTGTGGCTGCCAGGATGAATTTATGGAAGGGGAGCGGATCCTGTCCAGAATCGAGGAGGAGGCGGCGCTTAGCGGCCTGAAGATAATGGGCGGAGACCATGAAAGCGTTATTGTCAGGGAAAGCAGAACAGATATGGATTTTAAAATTTGCATCGAACGTGTACCGGAATAGAGGGGTGAAATTTGAAAGAACGAGATTATCAAAAGGAGTTCTGCAGTCTCATCGACCGGCATGCCAGCCGGTATTCCAGATGGCAGATATGGAATGATTTCCTGTATCTGACCGCGGCGGCCCTGGCAAACGTGTTTCCGGTGCCGGAGCGGGAAGAAAGGGAAAAACAGTACCTTTCGGTCATTGGCAGATATACAGCGGAGGAACAGAAAGTTTTTCCGGAGATGATGGCGCTCGTTACGCTGGCGCTGGATGAAAATCCGGAGCAGGATTTTCTGGGGAGCCTCTACCATGCCCTGAACCTTCAGCAGGAACAGAAGGGGCAGTTTTTTACCCCCTATGACATCAGCAGGTTTATGGCGGAGATACAGTTTGCCGGACAAAATATGGAAAAAGAGCTGGAAAAGAAGGGGTATATCAGCGTGAACGATCCAGCCTGTGGTGCAGGCGCCATGCTGATCGCATTTGCCAATGCAGCGAAAAGGCATGGGATCAACTATCAGAAGCAGGTATTGTTTGTGGCCCAGGACATTGACCGTACTGCGGCCATGATGTGCTACATCCAGCTTTCCCTTCTGGGATGCCCCGCAGTTATCATTATCGGGGATACGCTGGCAAAGCCCATGCTCCATCCGGATAATGATGTGTGGTATACGCCGTTCTATCATCTGAACCGCTGGAGATTTTCACAGCGGCCTGGAATGGAAGAAACTGCAGAACGTGTCAGGGAAACAGAAAAGGACAGGATGCCGGAAGTGGTGGTGAAAGAAACCTGCCTGCCGGGAAATATGGAGTTTGTGGAAGGCAGCGACGGCCAGTTCACATTCTCACTGAAAAAAGCATCATAAAAATTCAAGGAAAACACGGGAGGAGGATATTTATCTTACAGATCCCCTCCCCACAGGAAAGGAGAGAAACAAATGAGTGAAATGACAATGAACATGGGATCCATGTATGAGGAAGTACCGGAGATACAGAAGCTGAACAGGGTGGAAGGGTTCGATCCCAGAAGGTATATGCGGACGATCCAGGATGAGGGGCAGCCTGCCAGGTATTATCTGGATGTGGCTTTCCGCAAGCTCTGGTTCCGCCTGAAATACCCGGAGGGCAAGATCGTAAAACATATCCTGAAGCTGACAGACCAGGTAGCCATTGTGGAAGCAAGGGTGTACCTGAACCGGAATGACGAGCCGGATAATTTTATCTCCAACGCCCTGGCGCAGAAATATATGACGGCGGATACCCAGTTCGGGAACAAATATGTGGAGCTGGCAGAGACTGCCGCAGTAGGAAGGGCCCTGTCGGATGCCGGGTTCGGGCTGCAGTTTGCAGACCGGGAAGGAGACCTGGATCCGGAGGTAACGGAAGCCCCCATGGAGCGCAGGATGCTTCAGGGAGGAGGCATGCCGGAAGAGGAGAATACAGAGATTTTAAAGGAGACAGCAGGAGCCGGCCTTATGCAGGAAGCGTCAGAAGAGGATGTAAATATCCCCGGACAATACGGGATAGAACAGTATATCCCGATGCCGGAAGAGGTAGGAGCGTCCATGGGAATGCCGCCTGCCATGCAGCAGAACCCACAGCCAGCGCCGGCAGCCCCTGCAGGAGACAGCAGGAAGCGTCCCCAGGTTGCACAGACACAGAGCCGTGGTGCGGCAGGCACCGGAAATGTACCGCAGGGAACAGGCGCTGCCGGAAACCGGGCGGGAGACAGGCAGAACCGGACGGACCAGACCGGGATCAGCCGGGAGATGCCTGTGGAGCAGATCTATGCGAAACTGAACCGGGATACGGCAGCGTCGGTGGTCATCCCCATGGGATACCATAAGGGGAAGACACTGGGCCAGCTGGCACTGGAAAAGCCCAAAGCGCTGGAATGGTATATCAGCTCCTACGGCGGGCCCGACAACCTGCTCCGCGCAGCGGCAAAGTTCCTGCTGGATGCGGCACTGGGACAGGCTGGCTGAGGAGACAGCAAAAAACAACGGACGGCACACGTTACGGGCTGTCCTTATGTTAAAGAGGAGCAGTCCGGTGTAAAAGCCGGACTGCAGAAAGGAGGAGAGGCTTGTATCAGGATTTACCATTTACCATCCGGGAGGTGGCCGGGATTCTGAACCTCCATGTGAGGCATAAGAATGCGGCGAGCCTGGATGTGGACTGCCCTTTCTGCGGAGAACACAAGGGTAAGCTGAACCTGAATCTGACAAAGAACGTATTCAAATGCAACCGGTGCGGGGAAAGCGGCGGCATGCTTTCCCTGTACGGAAAGATCTATGGCGTCGATAACGGCACGGCCTGTAAAGAGATCAAGGAAGCGCTGGGACGGAATGAAAAAGCACCGGAATACCGGGTAAGGCAGGTGAAGATACCGCCAAAAGAACCGGAGATACCCAATGTCCCGCAGGCGGCGGATGAAGTAAAGGACAAAACCTATACGATGCTGCTCTCCATGCTGCCGTTAGCCAGGCCCCATGAAGAAAATCTTCTGAAAAGAGGGTTTACCATGGAGCAGATAGAGGAAAACGGCTACAGGAGCACGCCGGTCTTCGGTTTCCGGAAGCTGACGGAGCGCCTGCTGGAAAGCGGGTGCACGGTGGAAGGCGTTCCGGGTTTCTATCAGGAGAAGGATGGTGGGTGGAGCGTACATTTTTATCCAAAGTCTTCGGGCTTTATGGTGCCTGTGCGGAACCTGGACGGCCTGATCGTTGGCATCCAGATCCGTCTGGACCATCCCCGTGACGGCAGGAAGTATATGTGGCTCTCCAGTACCAACTATCCCATGGGGACCTCTTCGGGCAGCCCTACCCATCTGGCAGGAAAGCCGGGGGACGGGACAGTCTTTATCACGGAAGGGCCTCTGTAGGGGGACCTTGCCCACGCATTATCCGGCAGGACCTTCGGCTGCGTCCCAGGGGCCAACCAGTATGCGAACCTTCCCCCGTTTCTCCAGAAGATGAAACTTCTGGGCACGGAATTCGTGTATGAGGCCTACGATATGGACAAGCTGCTGAAGCCTGTCTGCAGGGGCGACTACAACGAGAAATGCAGGTACTGCGAAACTTACCGGAAAAACTGGAAGCAGGAGCGCATCCCATGTGAAAAGAAGGGCATCAAACGGCAGAATATCCAGAGGGGTTGCCATAAGCTCGCAGAGATCTGCCAGGACCTTGGGATGCCCATGAAGATGCTGACCTGGGACTGCGACGTGGAAGGCGACTGGGCGGAGCATGTCAAAGGTGTGGATGATTACCTGTATGGGTTGGAACAGAAGAAAAAAGAGAGTTCATAAAAATATATGAGAACCGGAGTGGTCTTCCCGAAACGGGGTTCCACTCCCTTTTTTATGCAGACAATAAGTAAAATCTGCGGAATGTGTAAAAAGTTGTTGGCTTTTACTTAATCTGTGCGTATATAACAAGTGAAATACCCCGCAGCAAGCTACGGAGTATTCCACCCTCGCGGCAGTCGCCAAATATCCGCACAAGTGCGGCTGCTTGGCTCGTTGCCCGCGGGAATAAAAGAAAAGGAGACGAGGAGTATGTACCAGAAAATGATGATACCCGTAGACCATGGGAACCGCAATATGAAGACAGAGCAGTTCATCTTTACCTCCGGCCTGGTGGAGAGTGACAGCAGGCCTGCGCTGGGGGAATACCTATATTATGATGGGCGCTATTATGCATTGACAGAGCAGAGGATCCCTTACATGAGGGATAAGACGGCAGATGACCGGTTCTTTATCCTTACGCTGTTCGGGATCGCCATGGAAGCGGAAAGGCAGGCGTTCTGTAAAGAAGATACCATCCTTCAGGTGTCGCTTCCCGTTGGCCTGCCCCCAAAACATTATGGAGCGCTGTATCAGAAATTCCAGGAATATTTCAGCGGGCGGGGCCGGCAGAATTTTACATACAAAGGGAAGGCTTATACCATAGAGATAGAACAGGTATCGGCGTTTCCACAGGACTATGCGGCTGCCATGACCATTTATCCGAAGATATCGGAGTTTAACAAAGTGGTGACGGTGGATATCGGGGGCTTTACGCTGGATTATCTGCTGATCCGCAGTGGGAAACCGGATCTGTCTGCCTGCGATTCTCTGGAAAAGGGCGTGATCACGCTGTATAATAAGGTGATCTCCCGCATCAATTCCGAGCATGATATCCTGCTGGAGGACAGTGATGTGGACCGGATTATCCGGGAGGAGAAAACGGATTACGGCACACAGATCCAGAAAACAGTCCGGGAAATGACCAGGACCTATGTGGACGACCTGCTGGGGACGCTCAGGGAACGTGGGATCGACCTGAAGACAGGCTGTGTGGTGTTTATCGGAGGAGGCGCCCTTCTGCTCCGGGAATATCTGGAGCATTCTGAGAAGATTGGACGCTGTGTGTTCATAGAAGATATCCGGGCCAACGCAAAGGGCTACGGGCTCCTTTACCAGATCCAGAGGAAAGGCAGGTAACTGCCATGGGGAAGAAAAATGCTTTTGTAACGACCATAGGGTTCAATAAAAATGATCCGAACCATGTGGCGGTAGCAGAGCTGTTAAACAGCATGAAACGGGGGAAGGCCCAGTATATCGTCAATGCGGTGCTGGCATGGCAGAACGGGGGAAATCCGGGGGAGGGTGGCTCTGTAGGGCCGCCTCTGGATTATGAAAAAATCCGGCGCTTTGTGCTGCAGGTGCTGGATGAGCGTGAGCGGCAGGGGAACCACCATGAAGCGCACATGGAAAATCAGATGGAACAGGAAACGGAAGAGATGCCGGGAGGGATGGAGCTTGAACTGGACGAAGGTGCCATGGCGGGGATCCTGTCCTCCCTGGAGGCGTTTAAGGGATGAAGGGAACATAAAAGGGGAGCATACAGGAGGATTACTGTCCTGTCTCCCCTTTTCCCAGCAGCTCGTCCGTGGATATATGGAAATATTCGGCAAGGATTGCTACCTCGTAGTCCGGAACGAAACGGCTGCCCTGTTCGATGCGCAGGATGGTCAGGTCGCTGCACTCCATGCCCAGGAGCTGGAGCCGGCCTGCAAGGGCGGCCTGGGAGAGCCCCTGACTGGTGCGGAGCTGCTTTATCTTTGGGCCTATGATGTTTTTGGAATGTTAACTTCCTGAAATTTTACACCTGAACGTTTTCGACAATAGAAAAATAACG
>OFFJ01002615.1_pt1 | contig 11253 bp, 9 predicted proteins | sample 1521261 | NCBI WGS metagenome assembly OFFJ01 (sample SAMEA3504122, study PRJEB24116) | mouse gut metagenome | biome: mouse gut; feature: mouse-associated habitat; material: faeces | place: Denmark | collected 2011 | reverse complement strand
AACTGACAGCCCTTTACTGGATTTGGAAGAATGCCAAAGAGGATATTGTGGGGTTGGTGCATTACCGCAGGCATTTTATTCTGCCGCCGGACTGGCTGGAGCGGATGATGGTAAACGGAGTGGATGTCATCCTGCCGGTTCCGCTGCATGTGGTTCCTAATCTTAGAGATAATTTCAGGAAGCGCCATGATCCTGAGGACTGGGATTATATGATGGCGTACTTGAAAGGACGGGATGGAAAGGAAGCGCAGGAGGCAGAGGATTTCTTCAGGACGAATCTGTATTCGCCCTGTAATATGTTCATTATGCGCAGGGAAGTGCTGGACGAGCTATGTGGATGGCTTTTTCCTATCCTGTTCGCGGTAGCGGGGCATAGTGGAACTAAGGATGACAGCTATGGGAACCGTTATCCCGGCTTCCTTTCGGAGCGCCTGATTTCCTTCTTCTTTGAGAAGAACAGGGATAGATATAACATGGTATACTCAGACAAGAATTTCCTGGACTGAAAGCCGGGGGCACGGGACGTCGCCGCTTCTTCCAGCCGGGATGAGGAGAGCCGGAAGGGCTGGGCTTGAGAGGATGAAATACATACCAGGCAAGCATATGAGACAAGCCAAAGGGATAGTGTATATAGTTCCGTGGCTTTCCGGCTTATTAGAGCCCATGAGCCCTGATAAATGCTAAGCTTCCGGGTATTTTCGGCAGGCGGGGCTTACCAAGGAGCAGATATCAAGGCACAAGATTGATTAGGAATTGTCGGAAAATAATAAAAACTGCTATAAAGTTGCAGTAGTAATAACGGTTATCTGTAGACGGTTCCTCATATCTTCGAAAAGGAGAGATTTATGCAGTTCGAGTTGACAGCCTCCATGATGTGCGCCGACTACGGCCACCTGGAGCAGGAAGTAAAAAGCTTAGAAGAAGCCGGCATCGACTCCTTCCACATCGACATCATGGACGGCCGCTACGTCCCCAACTTCGCCATGTCCTTGAACGACATGCGCTACATAGCCTCCGCCACGGCGAAGCCCCTGGACGTGCACCTGATGATAGAGCACCCCAACAACCGCATCGGCATCTTCCTGGAGCATCTGCGGAAGGGCGACACGGTCTACATCCATCCGGAGGCGGAGTACCACCCCTCCACCACCCTCCAGGCCATCATCAACGCCGGAATGATCCCCGGCATCGCCATCAACCCCGGTACCTCCGTAGAGACCGTCATGGAGATGCTGCGCATCGTCAAAAAAGTCCTGGTCATGTCCGTGAACCCCGGCAACGCAGGCCAGATGTACCTGCCCTACGTGGGCAAGAAGATCACCAAGCTCCTCTCCCTGAAGGAGGACATGGACTTCGAGCTCTACTGGGACGGCGCCTGCAGCGCGGGGCGGATACTGGAGTATGCCCCGAGGGGCGTAAAGGGCTTTGTGCTGGGGACAACGCTTCTGTTTGGCAAAGATAAGACATATATGGAGACACTGCAGAATATCCGTAAGTTGAAGTTTTGATTGCAAGAATTATATGACAGGAGCTGAAAACATGAACACTGCTATACTATTATCCGGCGGAGCAGGACGGCGGATGGGAATTGACGTTCCCAAACAATATATCCGGGTATCGGGGAAGCTTTTGATTACTTATTGCCTGGAAACATTGCTGACTCATCCTATGATAGATGCGGTGCGGATCGTGGCAAAGAAGGAGTGGACGGAGGTTATTTTGACAGATGCAAAGGAAAATGGACTGGATACGGGAAAGATCTGCGGGTTTTCCGAACCGGGGAATGAGCGGCAGGCATCGATTTTTCATGCGCTTAAGGATCTGAAGGATTCGGATACAGAGCGGGTTCCTAATCATATTTTCATCCACGATGCAGTGCGTCCCAATCTGTCGAAGGAACAGATCACCTTATGTTTTCATGCCTTAAAAGAGCATGAAGGTGCCATGCCTGTCCTGCCCATGAAGGATACGGTTTACTTAAGCGGCGGGGGCAGGAGAGTGTCGGGGCTTCTTGACAGGGAAAAGGTGTTTGCGGGGCAGGCGCCGGAAGTATTTGACTTTAAAAAGTATTATGAAGCAAATGTAAAGCTTTTGCCGGACGGTTTGCAAAGGATCAAAGGCTCTACGGAGCCGGCGGTTCTGGCGGGAATGGATGTAGTGATGATTCCGGGTGATGAGAATAACTATAAGATCACGACGATGGAGGATCTTAAGCATTTCAGAAGACAGAAAGAGGAAAAAAGCTGATGAAAGCATATGTTCTGGAAAGAATAGGAGACATCCGGTTAAAGAATACGAAAAAGCCTGTGCCGAAGGAAGATGAAGTGACTGTAAGGATAAAAGCATGCGGAATCTGTGGTTCTGATATTCCGAGAATCTACCAAAACGGCGCTCACAGAATGCCATTGGTTCTGGGACATGAGTTTTCCGGAGAGGTGACGGAGATTGGAAAGAAAGCAAACGAACGATTCCTGTATAAAAGGGTGGGGGTGTTTCCCATGATTCCCTGCCGGGAATGCGCTGCGTGCAGGATAGGGAAGTATGAGCTGTGCAGGAATTACAGCTATCTCGGTTCGAGAAGGGACGGCGGTTTTGCAGAATATGCCGTAGTTCCTGCGGCAAATCTGATTGAACTGCCGGATGCGGTATCTTTTAAAGCGGCGGCTATGTTAGAGCCTATGGCGGTGGCGGTGCATGCGATGCGAAGGACGCTGCCCTGCATGGAAGATCGGATCGCTGTGTGCGGTCTTGGTACGATTGGACTTTTGCTGGCGGCATTTCTTAAAGATGCGGGGTTTCAACATATTTTTCTGATTGGAAATAAGGACTTTCAGAAGGAAACGGCTTTCAAGCTTGGTTTTACAAAGGACCAGTTTTGCGACGGAAGAAAAGAGAATGTAAGCTCATGGATTATGGAGCGCACGATAGGTGCGGGGGCGGACGTTTTCTTTGAGTGCGCGGGAAGGAATGAGACGATTGCAGAGGCGATTGATCTGGCCGCCGTGTCAGGAAAGGTATGCCTTGTGGGGAATCCGTTTACAGATATCAGGATTCCAAGAGATGTCTACTGGAAGATACTTAAGAATCAGCTTACTGTTACCGGAACATGGAATTCTTCGTTTACGGGGGAGACGGGGGATGACTGGCAGTATGTAATGAAGCGGCTTTCTGAAAAAAAGATGATACCGGAGAGCATGATCACGCATAGATTTCCGATAGAGAAGCTGGAGGAAGGGTTTCGGATCATGCGGGATAAGACGCAAGATTATATTAAGATCATGGGCGTGTTTGACGGGTAGGACTTTACAGCTTTTTCACCATTCGTTATAGTAAAAACAGCGGCAGAGGATGTGTTTTTATGATGGAGGTGCAGAGAGTGAATGTGTTAAAAAAGAGGAAGTTTATACGATAGAAGATATTTATGCTTTGCCGGAGGGCGAGCGTGCAGAATTGATAGATGGACAGATATATTTTATGGCCCCGTCATCCACGAACCACCAAAGAATTCTTCATTATATTAATACAGAGATTAATCGGTATATCCGCAAAAATAATGGAATTTGCTGCATTATGAAAAAATCCCGATGAATGAAAACGGGCCGTTTTATGGCTGCGCGTCATTCACCGGGATTTTTCAGGTAAGCTGTTTCTATTCATTCTCCGCTATGATCTTCTCTATCACATTCGGATCAAATTCATCTTTTCGGAGCATCTCAATCTCATACTTATAGGGCGCATAAGATTTTTTTGGATTGGATGGGGAAGGAATATACGGTGTCTCAAGTATCTTCGGGATCTCTTCAAAATCCGGGTGGTGTACAACATAGGAAAGTGCCTCAAATCCAATCTCGCCGAATCCGATATTTGCATGGCGGTCCTTTTTCGCACCGGTCGGATTCTTGCTGTCATTGATGTGGAAGACAGCAATCTGTTCTTTCCCGAGTAGCTTATCAAACTCATGGATCACTCCGTCAAAATCATGAATGATATCATATCCGCTGTCGTGGGTATGACAGGTATCAAAGCAGACACGCAGCTTCTCATTATAGGTAACACCGTCGTAGATGCGTGCAAGCTCTTCAAAGGAACGTCCTGTCTCTGAGCCTTTTCCCGCCATTGTCTCGAGAGCGATACAGAGGTTGGTATCCTTTGTGAGCACTTCATTCAGACCTCTGACGATCTGGCTGATTCCGACATCGGCTCCTTCCCCCACATGAGAGCCGGGGTGGAGGATTAAAACTTTGCTTTTGCAGGCTTCGGTACGCTCAATCTCCGTGCGCAGGAAATTTACTGCAAGTTCGTAGGTCTCGGGCTTTATAGCGTTTCCGAGGTTGATGATATAGGGAGCATGAACGACAATCTCATGAATACCCTGCTTCTCCATATAGTCCCACGCGGCATCAATGTTCAGTTCCTTGATGTCTTTGCGTCTTGTATTCTGGGGCGCTCCGGTATAAAACATGAATGTGTCGGCACCGTAAGAGACAGCCTCTTGTGCCGAGCCGAGCAGCATTTTTTTGCCGCTCATTCCTACATGGGAACCTAGTTTCATCTGTGTATTCTCCTTTTCCTTATATTTTCATATTTGCTGTTTCGGTCATTTCTGAGCAAACTTATCTTTACTCTGTCTGCACACTGGGCATACGAAAGTGTCGGGCAGTTATTCAAAGGGAACCTCGCCTTCATAGACATAACCGCAGATTTGGCATGCCCATTTAGAAGCTGTTTTATCTTTTGCGGATCTATCTTCTTCTGCGATATAAGTCGGCGCGTTTTTCGGGCTCTTGCCTTTGACTACGTTATGGTAGTACGCGTAGGTCATGGCGGGTGCGCCGCCGATGGTATCCCCGTCAATCACTTCGCCTAAAAATACAGTGTGAGAGGAAGTTTCCATCTTGTCGATGACCTTGCAGACAAGATAGCCGCAGCAGTCATTTAATACAGGGAGCCCTTCCCTGACGCTGAAATCTATGCCGTCGAATTTGTCTGTATCTTTTCCGGACTGGAAACCGAACTGTCCGATCAAGGAAGGAGCGGAAAGCTCGGACAGAATGGAGACAGCGAATTTTCCGGTATTCTGAATGCAGGAATTGGTATAATTATCATGGTTCATGCTGACTGCAACGGAGGCGGGAGACGAGGTGATCTGCATAATGCTGTTGGCAACGCATCCGGTGTTCCTTTTGCCGTCCAGTGTGGAAACTACATATACACCGTAGGACAGGTTACGGAATACATTTTTGTTCATAATCATATTCTCCTTTCGAGTATTATCTGATAATAGTAATTGTTACTGATATAATAGCATGGGATGCAATATTTGGCAATAATAGTATGGACTTTTTTGAAAAAATATAATACGATAAGTTATTAGAATGAAATTTAAAATCAGGAGGAAGAGCCATGAAGAAAATAATAGATTATATTGAAGCGGAGCTTGGCGCGGCTTTTGAGAAGGCGGGGTATAGCAGGAGCCTTGCTAAGGCTGCGGTTTCCAACCGCCCGGATCTGTGCGAATATCAATGCAATGGGGCGATGGCGGGGGCAAAGACCTATCACAAGGCTCCGCTTATGATTGCGGAGGATGTGATAGAGAGTCTTACAGAGAGGAAGTACATTGGGGAAATTACGGCAGTAAAACCGGGCTTTATTAATATAAAGCTTGATAAGCAGGCGGTCGCGTCTTATTTGAATGAGATGCGGGGGACAGAAGATCTTGGCATCGAGAAGGATAAAGAGCCGCAGATAATCATGGTAGATTACGGCGGCCCCAATGTAGCCAAGCCGCTTCATGTGGGACATCTTCGTTCTGCGATCATTGGAGAGAGTGTGAAGCGCATTGCCAAAAAGGTGGGGCATAAGGTGCTCGGCGATATCCATCTGGGTGACTGGGGCTACCAGATGGGCCTGATTATTACGGAGCTTAAGGAGCGAAGCCCCAAGCTTCCTTATTTTGATGAAGCGTTTGAAGGAGAATATCCGAAGGAGGCGCCGTTTACGATCAGTGAATTGGAGGAAATCTACCCGACGGCCAGCGCGAAAGCGAAAGAAGACGATGGATACCGTGAAAATGCTCTCCATGCCACGTATTTGCTTCAGAATGGTCATAAAGGGTATACGGCGGTCTGGAAGCATATTATGAAGGTATCCGTCACAGATCTGAAAAAGAATTATGACAATCTGAATGTGGAGTTTGATCTCTGGAAAGGTGAGTCTGACGCACAGAGCGATATTCCGGATATGATTGAGCGTCTTAAGGAAGACGGATTCGCACGTATCGATCAAGGAGCTCTTGTGATTGATGTGCAAGAGGAATCTGACACGAAAGAGATACCGCCTTGCATGGTTCAAAAGTCAGACGGTGCGTCTCTTTATGGAACGACCGATCTTGCCACGTTAGTACAGCGTATGAGAGATTATGAGCCGGACAAAGTAATCTATGTGGCGGACAAGCGTCAGGAGCTTCACTTTGTACAGGTATTCCGCGCGGCAAAAAAGAGCGGAATCGTACCGCAGAAAATGGGGCTTTCCTTCATGGGGTTTGGAACGATGAATGGAAAAGACGGTAAGCCGTTTAAGACGAGAGAGGGCGGTATTATGCGTCTGGAAAACCTGATCGCCGATATCGAGGAGGAGATGTATAAAAAGATTACGGATAACCGGACGGTTGAGGAAGCAGAGGCAAAAGCTACGGCAAAGATCGTGGGACTGGCTGCCATTAAATACGGGGATTTGTCCAATCAGGCTTCTAAAGATTATGTGTTTGATGTGGACAGGTTTACTTCCTTTGAGGGAAATACAGGGCCGTATATCTTATATACGATTGTTCGTATCAAATCTATTTTGAACAAATATACGGCAGAGGGAAACAAACTTGACGGGCTTTGTATCGCGGGTGCAGACAGCGGCGGTGAGAAGGCTCTGATGCTTGAGGCTGCCAAATATAATGATGTGATGACCGTGGCTTACGAGGAACTTGCGCCCCATAAAATCTGCGCCTACATCTATGATCTGGCTAATGCATTCAATCGGTTCTATCATGAGACAAAGATACTTGCACAAGAGGATACGAAAAAGAAAGAGAGTTATATCGCACTGCTGATCCTTGTAAAAGAGATACTGGAAGCGTGTATTGACGTCCTTGGATTCGAAGCGCCTGAGCGGATGTAAGGGTGCTGCGGGAAAGCAGATAAGAGAGGATATGCGCAGTGTGATAAACGCAGGAAAGCAGATGAGGATGGCTGTATGCCGGAAAGGACAAAGATAACGATGGAAGCAACAGTGAAGCTGTTCTATGAGGACAGCCATTTGAAGGAATTTGACGCGGTGGTCTGTGCCTGTCTGCCGGACGGTGACAGGTACAGGGTGGTTCTTGACAGAACGGCCTTTTTCCCGGAAGGGGGAGGGCAGTACGCGGATACCGGGTATCTTGACGGGGTAAAGGTGTTTGATGTTCGGGAGAAAGAGGATATTGTGTATCATATCACAGAGGAGGCTCTGAAAGAAGGGGATAAGGTTCGCGGGAAGATCGACTGGGAGGAGCGGTTTGAGAAAATGCAGCAGCATTCTGGTGAGCATATCGTGTCGGGCATTGTCCATGAACAGTTTGGTTATAATAATGTAGGTTTTCATCTTGGCAGTGATTACTGTACACTGGATTTTGACGGGGCGCTTACAAAGAAGCAGTTAAAGGAAATTGAACGTAAGGCGAACAGAGCGGTCTTTGAAAATGTGGACGTTCAGGTATCATATCCTTCCAAAGAGGAACTTACGGCTCTCGATTATCGCAGTAAGATTGAGATTGAAGGACAGGTGCGTATCGTGACGATTCCCGGCTATGATGTCTGCGCCTGCTGTGCGCCTCACGTGAAAAAGACCGGGGAGATCGGACTGATCAAGATTGTGAATATGGTGAATTACAAAGGCGGAGAGCGCCTTACGATGCTGTGCGGATACCGCGCTCTTTCCGATTATGGAAGGAAGGATGAAAGCTGTAAGTCTGTCTCCGCCGCACTGTGTGCGAAGGAAACGGAAATTTCTCAGGCAGTGGACCGTCTGAAGGAGGAGCAGGTATCGCTTAAGGGGAAGCTGGCTTCGCTCCAGCAAAAGATGATCCGGTATCTGGCGCAGGAGATTGATGTGTCAGAGCACGTCGTCACCGTATTTGACAAAGAGATCTCAGGGAATGCGCCAAGGGAGCTTATGAACCAATTGCTGCTGAAAGGGGCTTCGGTGTGCGCCGTGTTTGCCGGAACAGAAAGCAGCGGCTATCGGTATGTGATCGGAAGCCGCACAGAAGATGTGCGGCCGTTGTGCAAAAGGCTGAATGAGACATTTGCAGGCAGAGGCGGCGGAAAAGCAGAGATGGTGCAGGGCTCTCTTAAAGGCAATGAAGAGGCTTTGCGGAAGATTTGCAAAGGAGGATATGAGGATGAAGAAATTTAAGAAGCTTGTGGCGGCGGCGCCTGTAAATCTTGTGGGATGGGCACGGGAAGAATTAAAAGAGTATGCGGATGAAGTGATATTTTATTCGGAGCAGCCGAAGGATGATGGAGAACTGGCAGAGAGAATTCAGGATGCGGATGCGGTGCTTGTAGGTTTTGCCACGCAGATGGGAGAGGAGATATTGAAAAAAGTTCCCGGACTGAGATATGTGGGCATGATATGCAGTCTTTATTCGGAAGACAGCGCTAATGTGGATATTGCATTTGCAAGGACAAAAGGCATTACTGTAAGGGGCGTGCGAAACTATGGGGATAAAGGTGTGGCCGAGTATGCGGTCTATCAGCTTATCCAGATTCTGCACGGTTACGGCACGCCTCTTCGGGGAGAGAAGATGAGGGAGATTACCGGACTTAAGGTAGGAATGGTGGGTATCGGGGATTCGGGCGGACTGATAGCGGATGCACTCCATTTTTTTGGAGCAGAGGTTTCTTACTTTGCAAGAAGTGTAAAACCTGAGCGGGAAGAGCAGGGGATTCATTATAAGCCTTTAGCCGAACTACTCCGTGACAGTGAGGTTGTGTTCACCTGTCTCAATAAGAATACGATCCTTCTCCATGAAGATGAGTTTAAAGAGTTGGGCAGCGGAAAGATTATGTTCAACACGTCCATAGGTCCGGCAGCGGATATGGCGGCTCTTGAGGAATGGATCAGACAGCCGGGCAATCTGTTCTGCTGTGATATGACGGAGGCGCTGGGAGATATGTCAGAGGATGTAAGGAGCAGGGAGAATGTAATTTGTATGGGAGCTTCCTCGGGGATGACGTATCAGGCATATGAGCTTCTTAGCAGGAAATCATTGAATAATATAAGGGAATATCTGGAACAAATGTAAATGGGGGCATTTTTGAGGGAAATTTAATATAGGTTTAATCTTAGTTTTATAAGATAGCAGACGACGGAAAAAAATCAATAATAAGGGGAAGATAAAATGAAGAGAAAGTACAGATTTGTTGCGGCATTGCTAATACTGAGCATGGGAATGACAGTATTCTCGGAGAGAGTACTGGCGAGCGAGCCTGAGACTTTAGGAGGTCAGGCAGTAGTTTCGGAAGAAGGGGAGCCGGCGGCAGAGCAGCCGCAGAGGGGCGATTCAGAGCCGGTCGTTGCAGGAGAAGGTACCGACAGGCAGGAGCAGCCGGAAGCGGTTATAGATGAAGCTGTTTCTGAGAAGGATGAGGAATCAGCCGGTGCGGATATAACAGAACCTCAGGGGGCAGGGAAAGATAAGGTCTCTGAAGAAGAAGGAAAGACAGCGGAAAAGAATGAAACTTCTGAACCGAAAACACAGGAAGCGGATGATAAGAACGCAGAAGCCGTGAAAGAGGATGCTCTGTCAGAGACGGATCTGGATGATCCGGGGCGGGAAAGACTGAGCGGCGCGAAGATCCCGGCGGACTTTTTCGGCGGCGGCATAAAGACACGGGCGGCTTCTTCAAAGGTTACACATAACAAAAAATTTTCCGGGTATACGATAAAGCAGGGAATTGATGTTTCCAAATGGAATGGGACGATTAACTGGAGCAATGTGAAAAAAGCAGGAATTGAGTATGCATTTGTCCGCACTTCTTACAGAGGTACGAAGACGGGAGCTTTGGCAAAGGATCCGACAGCGGCAGCGAATATGAAGAATGCCGCCGCCGCGGGAGTGAAGGTTGGCGCATACATATTTTCACAGGCGATCACGACGGCAGAAGCGGTACAAGAGGCAGAATATCTTTTGAAGACGGTAAAAGGATATAAGATTACAATGCCTCTGGTGTTTGATTATGAGTATTATAGCGGCGGACGTTTTTCCAGTTCGACGAAATTGAGCAGAAGGGTAAAGACAGATATTTGTCTGGCATTCTGCGACAGAATCAGGAAAGCGGGCTATACTCCGCTTGTATACGCGAATAAGAGTATGTTCAGTTCCGATCTGTACGCATCAGAGATTACGGCAAAGTATCCGGCATGGCTGGCTCATTATACGACAAGTACAGATTATACGGGAGATTATGACTTCTGGCAGTATACATCTTCTGGTAGAGTGTCAGGTATTTCCGGTAATGTAGATATGAATTTTTGGTATATCAAACCAGGAACCACACCGTCGTATGGTACGGGAAGCACCGCCCAGACGACGCAGGTTTCAACACCGCCGGCGACTTCGACTACAACAGCGAAACCAGCGGCAGCACCGGCGGTTCCGAAGCTTACCGGAAAAGCTTCCTCCTATGATAAGGTGAAGCTGTCGTGGAAAAAGATTTCCGGCGCATCCGGGTATGTGCTGTATCGTTATGATGCATCGAAGAAGAAGTATGCAGCCATTAAGACCATTGGAAGCGGCGGCACGGTTTCTTATACGGATACAGGAAGGAGTATGGGAAAAACTTATAAATATAAGATAAAATCCTATAAAAAAGCGAACGGTAAGACGGTATATTCCGGTGCATCCGGCGCTGTCAGTGTAAAAACAGTGTCCAGCATGAATGGAACAACGAACGGAACGAATATCAATGTCCGTTCCGGTCCAAGCACATCAAAGAAGAGACTTACAACGCTGGGAATCAATAAAAGCGTGACGATAACCGGAATGAGCGGAAGCTGGTATAAGATTTCCATTAAGATCAAAGGAAAAAAGAAAACAGGTTATATTAAAAAGACTTATGTAACGGTGATAGGCAAGCCCACGGTAACCGCATCGGCTTCTTCAAATAGCAAAATCAAATTGAAGTGGAACAAAATATCGGGCGCGAGCGGGTATCTGGT
>OFFJ01002602.1_pt1 | contig 11291 bp, 13 predicted proteins | sample 1521261 | NCBI WGS metagenome assembly OFFJ01 (sample SAMEA3504122, study PRJEB24116) | mouse gut metagenome | biome: mouse gut; feature: mouse-associated habitat; material: faeces | place: Denmark | collected 2011 | reverse complement strand
AAAAAAAAAAAAAAAGAAGAAAAAGAAACGTCTGCAATATAGTTTTAAATCTATTTCAAATCAAATATTAATGACAAAAACACCAGATGGGGCAAAACAGGTTCTAACAAAAGCCCGAGGCAAAGTTGCCATGTTAAAACGGCATCAGGATAATGACAGTTATGACGCCACTGAACTGAGACATGCCATTATTCATGCTCAGAAAATGGTTCGCATCGCCAAAAAACGGATGAATCATCTTCAAGAAGAAGAACAAGCAAGACTGCATAAAGATACCGTCGTTCAAAATGACGGAAGTGGCATGCCAGAAATTCCTGACCAGGAAGAAGAAGCAATGGAAATGAGCGACGAACAATTAAAACAGCTTATGGAAGAGCTTCAGCAGCTTATGGAAGATTATATGGGCGAGACTCTGGAAAATCTTGTAGAAGAAACCGGGCTGGAAGAACTCGCAGAAGAGATTATGGTTGCCAAACAAGGAGAAATGGAGCCAGAAGATCTTGAACGCATGAAAAAACGGCATAGATCAGACGAGCTTCGGGAGATTATGGAAGCTGATATGAAATATTTAAAAGCCATGATCAATAAATTAGAACGTGAGAGAGCTGAGGCTGCCAGCGGGATGTCCAATGGGGTTACTTTAGAAATTTCTGGAAATCCAATGCCAGTTCAGGCTGTAGCTGCTCCTCCTGTTAGCTCGGAGGGTATTAATGTAGATCTTTTATTATAGAATTTTCAATAGCCATTCACAAATTTCTGATGATAAAGCTCTTTTCCTCAATTCCTTGCAGGGGAAGCTGTTTATTTTAATTGTTGCGTGCGCTTTGTGTTCGCATTATAAAATCGTCCGCTTCCCCTTTGCGACAACTTCGCCTGATACATTGATTAAAAATTAAGTTGCCCTGCTAAGAATTCCTACAGTATGGATTATTTCTAGCTATGTCTATAGTCCTTTGTAAAATTTTTTTCATACTTCAAAAAGATTTTCATTAGAAAACAATTTCAGCTTTTTCTCTAACGCCACTATAAAACTAGTAATTTGTTAATTAGGCAAAATGATTATTTTAATCTTTTGCAAACTCTTCTTTCGCTGTTTCATAAAGATTATTTCCTTCTTTGTCGATCACTACGATCACTGGAAAATTCTCCACTTCTAATTTCAATACTGCTTCTGCTCCAAGATCCTCATAACACACTAATTCTGATTTTTTGATACATTTTGATAAAAGAGCCCCTGCTCCCCCTATCGCCGCAAAATAAACCGACTGATTACGGATTATGGCATTTATCACTTCTGATGTTCGTTTTCCCTTTCCAATCATTGCCCTTTGTCCTAAGTCCAGCAAACGGGGGGCATATTTATCCATACGGCTTGCAGTAGTTGGACCAGCAGAACCAATGGGGCGCCCCTCTCTAGCCGGAGAAGGACCCATATAATAAATCGTTGAATTTTGCAACGGAAAAGGGAGAGACTGAGACAATTTTTCTTTGATTTCCTGTTTTTGTAATCTCTCAGAAGATAATCTTTCCTCCGCTTTACTCAATTCTTCCATGAACCTTTGATGAGCAGCGTCTCTTGCCACATATATCGTTCCTGAAATATAAACAAAATCACCTGCTTTCAGTTCGCTGGTAATTTCCTCAGTAACAGGCGTTGTAATATATTTATCCATAATGACCTCCTAAAATTTCAAATTTCTCGTACTATATGGCGGTTTACATGACAACATATATTTACTGCAACTGGAAGTCCGGCAATATGGGTAGGATAAGTATTAATATTTACTGCAAGAGCTGTCATAGTCCCCCCAAGGCCTCCAGGTCCAATGCCAAGGCTATTAATTTTTTCCAGCATCTCCTTTTCCAAATCTTCAATATACGGAACAAGTGAATGTTGATCTACTGAACGTATCAGCGCTTGTTTTGCAAGCAATGCGCATTTTTCAAATGTGCCTCCAATCCCCACCCCAATCACCATAGGGGGGCATCCATTAGGACCTGTTTCTCTTACTGTTTGAAGAATTGCCTCTTTCACCCCTTCTATTCCATCGGAAGGCTTCAACATAAAAATACGGCTCATGTTCTCGCTGCCAAACCCTTTCGGTGCCAGAGTAAGTTTTACTTTATCTCCTTTAACGATAAAACAGTGGAGCACCGCCGGAGTATTATCTTTCGTATTATCACGATAAATCGGATCTTTGACCACTGACTTTCTTAAATACCCATCTGCATACCCTTGACGGACGCCTTCATTAACCGCTTCCTCCAAAACCGGACCATCCAAATGGACATCCTGCCCAATCTCTGCAAAAACTACTGCCATTCCTGTATCTTGACAGATAGGAATCAATTCTTCTTTTGCAATAGAAAGATTCTCCTGTAACTGGCTTAATATTTTCTTTCCAAGAGGAGACTGCTCCGTATCTTTTGCCTTATTTAATGCTTGTTCCATATCTGGAGAAAGATAATGGTTTGCTTCTATGCACATTTCCCGAATACTTCTTACAATTTCTTCTGTTCTAATCGTACGAATCATCTCATTCTCCTCTTCTAAAAAAACTCACACCTGTCAATCTTACTATGATATTAAATTTAACCTTTATCCAAAAACTCTTGATTATTATATAAAGGATTATTTACCATGTCAAGAAAACACCTGTCACGTGAAACTTAATCATAAACCGGATTTCTTTCACTATCGAAAAATTATTTTAGATATAACATAATATAAAATTGCAGTATGTTTAAAAATATAAAATTATTTGATTTTAATTTCAACATAATGACTGTACAGTACTCTGCAAATAGCTAAATGCAACCGTTTTAAATTCTTCCATATTTTTTGTTTCAATTGTATCGATCAATGAACATACTTATCATGGATAATTTCTACACATGAATAATCTAATATCTCACTAATTGCTTTTACATCAAATCCCGCTTCCATGCACCTTGTCGCAAAAGTATGTCTAAACAATTGGAAATTTGCATTTTGTGTTGTCCTCGTTCAATTTTACACAAAAGCACTTACATTAATTTGTGATACCTTTAAGACCATGACTTATAATTTTTGACAGCGACTTTTTCTGTTTCTGCATATAAATCTTTGTTACAATGTCAAACTTTTTTAGCCCTTTTCACTATCCACATATCTATTTGTCAGAGTAATCAGCTTTATAACGCCCCTTTTGTATTTTATCAGTCTGCCTTGAATCAGGAGCAGTCTATTCTCTTGATAGCTCTAATCATACATCTATTAATGATTTATATTTATTTTATGCTCATGTAACTATGCAAAACTATGATTACAAATTCTGCTATACATCCTTTGCGCTACCTTCTAGAAAGTGTTTTTACAAGTTCTATATATCTCTTTGTTTTGTTATCAATATCCTCTTGGGTAACACCATAATATAGATAAACCTTTCTAAATATTTTATCAAACTTCTTCATAGAATTATTTTTTAATCCTGATGCCGAACCACCAATATAACCGTACTTCTTCTCAATTATTATTTTTGATTGCGTCTTTTCATCATTCAGCTCATATATGTGTAAATCGATGTCAAAAATATCTAATGGAATATCTTGTGCCGCTTTCTGCCTTTGCTCCATCTGATCCAAAAATAATTTTATATTTTCTTCCTCATGCTTCTCAAGTTCGAATTCTTCTTGCAAATCTCCAAGTAATTCAGGCTGATATTGCATCATAAAAGATGTCCTCATTTGTAAATATTCTCTTTTATATTCTGGTTCTGAGGTTTTAACCTCCGTAAATCCTAATTCAGTTACCATATAATCAGCTACCTGTTCCATGGAATGGGCGTTCTCTCTTAACGATTTGATAATCCGCCTTTGCCTCACATTATAAAAAAATTTCTGGATATTTTGCTTAAGAGACGGTTTTGAATTACTTCTTCTTAATATGAAAACAGATGTCGGTTCATCATTTTCTCCAATAATACTTACCGATCTTGCCTCTTTATTTCCAAATCTACTCTTCATAAAACCATCAACCTCTATCTAGAAATTATATCATCTATTTTTTCCTCTTTCTAACGTAGATTCCCATTTTTCAAGTGGTATATCTTGATAATTACGAGCCTATTCCGTACACTGCCACACCTTCAACAAAGTTTCTTTATATTCATCCTAATAAACCAATTTTGTGATCAGTTTATGGAACAGTCCCGCTTTATATTTTCACTCTTTTATGAAAAGCAAGTGTGATATTAGCTTTGTAATTTCCTAACTATAACCATAGAAATTGTCATAGCAACTAAGCCTAATATCAAGTAAATCCCTGCATAGATAATAAATGCCTTTTCACCTGTGTCGAAAAAAATCCATGAACCAAAAAAGAATAATGCTGCTGAAACAAATGGCATTTCCCACAATTCTTTGACATTTTTTGCTGCAAAAGCACCCATGATAACAGAATATATCGGATTTATTAAAAAGAATAACAGAAAACATGCTGCCATTCCTGCATCACTGCTTACAAATGAATTTACCAGCCATGGTAAAATAATCATAATTACAATAGACACTATAAGCCAAACTATAAATTTATTTTTCATATGACACCCATCTCCTAACAGTAAAAATATACAAATTTATTATACCCCTAGACAGTGAACTTTTCAAGAAATCATGTTACTTGCCTTTTCACAAGGCATACCCTCTAAGACGCCATTATGGTCATAGGGCCTCTCCTTAGCTTTAACTGTTTCAAAATGTTATCTCGTACCTCCATGTGACTACTGATTTTAGAGTATGTTAGATGCTCCTGTTAGAAAGTGATTAGCAAGGGGCTTTAATTCAGGAAAATATTTACGTTGTAAAAGATTTTTCGATTGATACCTGCTTTTTTGTTCCTCGGCTTCCTTGTAGGGATTCCACTTTTTTCTCCGTGATAATTGAATGATATTTTCTCTTCCTCCAATCCTATACAAACCAGAATCATACTTATGGAATAACCCTTGATTGGGAACAATCAGACCGCTGATAAACCGCAAAAGAAACTGACCTCCGTTTACATGACCGCATAAAATTAAGTCAGTTGTTTCAATTTTGTCCCAACCATTGCATGAATTTCATCAATCACATCCCTGTCTATTATAAAGTTTGGGTCGGACATTACGAAAAGCGTAGCTTGCTCTGCTTTTATATTATAGCTGTATTGACTCATCCTCAAGGACATCCACCCCAGCGCTTTCAAGCTCTTCTTTAAGCTCGCCATACTAAGACAAACTGTCTTCGTGATTCCCCGTTACATAATAGCTATCTGCAATCTGAACAGCTCTTTTTGCAAAATTAAGAGCTGTGTCAATGTCGTTGTGTTCAGCATCTATAAAATCACCTGTTATTACGATGATGTTTGGCTTACATTCGTAAAGCATTTCAAGTAATACCACATCATCTTCCCAAACACGGCATTATGTATCTCTGATACTTAGGCTATCCGAAATCCATCAAATCCAGAGGGAATACGGTTGCCAAAAACAGCAATCTTATGCACCAATAAAGCTGTTCCATATAGTCCATATAATAAGAACAAGTAGAACGGAACCCAGCATACATTTGTAAATCAAGCTTTTTTAAATAATCTTTTTCTCATGATATTTTCCTTTTTTACTTAATAGGCTGCAACTTTTTTTGCAAGCCTTATCCCAACGACTTCAAATTATTTCTAATTTGAAACCGTGTTTGCAAATAAATGAGTTCTGATATTTAAGCTGTTGATTAGTAGCTGCAATTCACGGATACGATCTTTTTCTTCAGCAGGGACAAGCAATCCCTGCTGCACCATCTAGTACAGCTCCGTATTTGGAAAAAGCGTGAGAGAGTCCACGGAAATAAAATACGGATTAAGCTGACTGAACAGCTCTGAACTATTCCTTGCATTTTGGTATCCGCCGCCTTTTCCCGCAAGCCCTGTCATATAAACAAAGTAGTATTCAATGCCTGCTTCGTCCAATTTCCTGCATTGCTCCAGAATATCCGCCGAGGCATATCCTTTTTTCTCATAATGTTCCTCCTTCTCTTACAAATGATAGACGCTTTTTCTATACCGCTGTAATTCTTTTTCGCTGACATTTCCTATGATTTGATCAAGAAACGCCAACAGCTTTTTCTTGTCTTTCGGCAGTTGTCCATGAAACTGGTACGCATTGGATGCTCCCATTGCTGCAAAGATGGTAGGTATCTGTAAATTTCTAATCAGTGTCCGTACCTCTTTGTATTTTTCAAGTTCGCTCTCCTCATGCCAATTCCCATGCTGTATTTCCGCATAAAGCTCTGAATCGGGATAAATCGTAAGCATATTTGCTCCGATGAGCGTAGGATGTATCTGATTGCATATATCAGCCGTCAATTTTGCTCCAATTTCTCCACGACCTGCCCCTGAAATACTTACCAAATAAAAGAAACTGTAATGAATATCCGCTGCGTCTAATCTCTGACATTGCTTTATGATGTCTGCCGAAGTATATCCCTTGTTCATAAATCGCAGGGCTTCATCATCGCCCGTTTCTATTCCTATTGTCAAACCGTCATAGCCCATAGCCCGCAATTTGGCAAGTTCTTCATCGGTTTTTGGGGTAACATCAGTAATCCTTGCAAACGAACCGATAGACTTAACAGACGGGAGATATTTATGGATTAGCTCTGCAATCGCAGCCAATTTGTCATAGGACAAAACGAATGGGTTAGCTCCTGTCAGAAACACTCGGTTAATATGCCCGTTGTTGCAACCTTTCATTGCTCTTTTAACCTCCCGCAAATCACACTCAATATCCTCCAGAGGGGACATTCTGAATTTGAACGGCAAATCATGATACAAGGTACAAAACTTGCATTTATGATGCGTACAGCCTGCCGTTACCTCTAACAAAAGTGATGCCGCTTCATACGGCGGTCGCCAAATTGTTCCTGTGTAGTGCATAAACACATCTCCTTTCCTTATTCCTGCGCTTCTTTTTGTGCATATAGGGATACCCGCAGGGTGTTTTCTGTAGTCTATACTAATTATACTTTTGTACAATATTTTTTACAAGTACTGTACTTTTTTGTAGTACCTATATCAAAACGGTACATTGATTTTTAAGAAAAGGCGTGTTATACTATTTCGGAAAGGAGTGGCAGGAATGAAAAAAAGTACATTGGCTGTTGAACGCTGCAAAACAGTTTCTACCATACAAAAAATCTTAGGCGGTAAATGGAAAATCGAAATCATTTATTATATTGCCTTTCGGGATATACACCGTTTCGGGGAGCTTCGCAGGCATATCGGCGATATTACGGAATCAAGCCTGACAAAGCAGCTTCGGGAACTGGAAGCCGATGGTTTCCTTACCCGTTATGACTACAAAGAAGTACCTCCCCGTGTGGAGTATAACCTTACTGACTTAGGCAAAAGTTTCATTCCCGTTTTTGAGCATATGAAACAATGGGGAGATGAAAACCTCAATATGTAATCATGTTTTCCTCAAAAAGACAGAGCCAACGAGCTGACATTGGCTCTGTCTTTTCACTTTTTATGCTTGATAAACAACTACGAAACAAGTCCAAGACTATCCAACAATTTTTCTATATTCTCACCTAACGCCATTTTTGCGGTTGTCTGGTTAGGGCTTACAAATTCTATGAGCTGCCTATACAGATATGGTTCTCCATAAGGAGCGTCCGAGCTATACAGACATCTTTCTGGCAGCTCAACTAATGCCATTTTTGTAGCAATAGAAGCAAAAGCGGATGAAAGGTCTAAATATACATTCTCATGTCCTTTTGCAAATTTAATCACATCCATCCAATTTGAGCCGCCTAAATGCCCGAAGATAACAGGTATTTCTGAATACTTCTCACATAATGCCATTAGCCGCTTAATGCCGTCTAATGTAACTGGATGAAACGTATGTACCCAGACAGGATATAATCTTGTATTCTGCACTGATTGGAATACCTTGTCTAATTCCATAATCTGCTGCTCATTGCCAGGGGTAAATTCCCCTATGCCACATAAAGAATTGGCTGTGATATGTGTTTCTATCCACTCCTGTGTTTCCTCTAAACTTAGCCCTAACGGTACAGAACCAAAACCCAGAAAGCGGTCTGGATTGTCTTTTATGGCTTCAGTAACCTCTAAAATATTCTTTTCCAATCGCCGGATGTTGTCTTTTTTACTGTTAGCTCCTGCAAGAACTCTGTATAATGTGTCCATCTCCGATTCAAGTTCACTTAAATTACCCGCTTTTTCTGGATGCGGTGCGGAGCAGAAAAGGATTGTCCTATCCACGCCTGCAGCATCCATTTTTTCCAACTGCGTTTTTGTCGGGAACATGATGTGTTCGTGACTGTCAATAACCATATTTACGCCTCCTTGACAAATTTGATATAATATAAGTATCTCTGAAAGAGAGTAAAATTCAAGTACGCACTTTTTTGATATGAAGTGTCGTTTTTAATACTGTACCCAAAGGGCATCCATAATATATGCTCCTGCGGGACGGGCGGTTAAAGTATGAAAGGATGGAGATATTCATGGCAAAAGCACAAGCAGTTCACGACCAATGCCCTATTGAAGTCGGTCTGAATATATTGAGCGGAAAATGGAAACTAAAAATATTATGGCATTTATCTAAAGGGACAATCCGCTTTAACGAGCTGCAAAGGCTTTTAGGCGGCATTACGACAAAAACATTAACGGGGCAACTTCGGGAACTGGAAGAACAAGGAATCGTCGTAAGAAAAGCTTTTCCAGAAGTCCCTCCCAAAGTTGAATACTCTTTAAGTGAAATAGGAACAACCCTTAACCCTATCTTGTCGCAGCTATGTGATTGGGGAAAGACATACCATACTTACATGGAAACATAAAATGAAAGGAGCCGATAATATGTGGAACAATCCCACAAGTTTATCGGCTCTGTCCCTATCCATCATCTTTTCGGGGCGTTATCACGCTTACCCATTTGTTTCAAATACTTATAACTTTTCGTAATGGACTAATTCATCCAACGGAATACGTTGTGTAGCATGGCGTTCTGGGTCAGCAGGGCTTCCGCCTGCATATCCTATTGCTAAAATATTGATTGGCTCAAGGGTGTCTGGAAGCCTAAATTCCTGTTTGATAACATCGGGCTTAAAATAGCATATCCATACAGAACCTAACCCCAACTCAGTCGCTTCCATCATCATGTGGTCTGTAAGGATTGACGCATCTACATCAACTGTCTTTTTGTTATCAAACGGGCGTGTCCATGCTTTCGTATGTTCAGAGCAAACGATAATTGCCAAAGGCGCTCCATAAAGATTTGCCGCTTTTCCTACTTTGTTCAATCCCTCGTCCTCCTGCACAACGATAAGTCGGACAGGCTGTAAATTTGCAGCCGTAGGTGCGACATGGGCAGCTAATAAAATCTTTTCCAGCTTTTCTGGCTCTACCTTTCTGCTTTTGTAATCACGGACAGAATAACGTGATTTCGCAATTTCTAAAAATTCCATAAGTATTCCTCCTGTTAAACTTGTATTTTAGGTTTCCCTATACTATAATTATATCGCAAACAAATTCAAAGGCAAGAATGTACTTTTTAGGTATATACTATCTAAAAAGTAAGTTAGGAGAATTTCTATGAGTGTAAATTGCAAGAGCAGTTATAACTGTCCCGTAGAAGCAACGATTGACTTAATTGGCGGGAAATATAAATCGGTCATTCTGTGGCATCTCATGGGTAAAACCCTGCGGTATAGTGAACTGCATAAATTAGTACCCAAAGCAACTGATAAAATGTTGGCGCAGCAGCTAAGGGAACTTGAAAACGACGGACTGATAAACAGAAAAGTTTATCCTGTCGTTCCTCCCAAAACGGAATATTCTTTAACAGACTTCGGCAATACGCTCGCCCCAATCTTAGACGCTATGTGTGATTGGGGAACTGTCTATTTAGATGAAGTAAATATCCCACCAGCTTGCTGCAAATCCCAAAAGTAAGAACCAATCTCTACAAATCAGAAATCACATCTCTTGTTCATAGAGATTGTACATCGTTTAAGAAGAACTCTCATTTCTGTACAATATATAGTAAAATCTAATTGTACTGGTGGTGAGAAAATTGAGCAATCATGCAAACAGCTTTGACTTTCTGGAATTGGGGCAGGCAATTCAAGATGCCCGTGAGAAACAACGGATTACAAGAGAGGAATTAGCCGAGGAACTTGGTATTTCGGCAAGACACTTGCAGTCAATAGAAAAAGAGGGGCAAAATCCAAGTTTTCCACTGTTCATTCAACTTGTAACGATGTTGCATATATCCGTAGACCAGTACATACACCCAGACACTCAGATAGAAAAACAACCTTGCGTCGGCGGTTGGATGTGCTTCTCAATACTTTTGATGATACGGAACTGACTATCATAGCAGGGACGGCGCAAGGAATATGTAAAGCAAAAGAGCAAACAGAGGAATAAGCCCCTCTGTTTTTCCTTTTTACCGCACCAAAGGCTATTTCAATCTACTACATTTTCTGGTTATGGCATGAACTACCTGCATATTGAAATTGCGGCTCATACAAATGAAATGAAAAGGTTTCCCTGTCCACAAAACCCACCGTTTTATCGCTGTCGTACAATTCAAGCAGAAATGCCGCCATCTGTGTACTTGTATGGTAAGTTCCAAATAATCTGTTGTAATCATATTCCGTGACGTCATTCGCAACTTTTCCAAACTCCGTTTTTGTTGCGGCAGGGGCTAACACTTTTACCTGCATTTTCGCATGGGCAGCTTTCAACTCCCATGCCAGACCCTCCGTGAAAACACTGACATAAAACTTTGTTGCACAATAGGTTACCGCATTGGGAACAATCGTATAGCCGCCGCAGGAAGAAACATTGATAAGCTGCGTCCCCTCTGCATCCTTAAAATCATGGACAAACAGGGAAGAAAAAACAGTGAGGGCTTCCACATTTAAGTGCAGCATCCGACTGATTTTCTTCAAATCCTGATTTCCGACGTTGCCATAATTTCCAAATCCCGCATTGTTAATCCATGCCCGTAAAGGATATGATTTTATGCTTTCGTATAGTTGAAAAACATTTTGGGAAACAGATAAATCCGCAACCTTTACCACAATATCAAGCATCGGATATAAAGATAAAATCTCCTGCCTTAAAGTTTCCAGTCTGTCTTTTCTGCGGGCGATAAGGATTAGATTGCTCCCACGCTCCGCAAAGGCTTTTGCCGTTTCATACCCTATCCCCGAACTTGCCCCTGTGATTACCGTGTACTTTTCTGTGT
>OFFJ01002598.1_pt1 | contig 11307 bp, 7 predicted proteins | sample 1521261 | NCBI WGS metagenome assembly OFFJ01 (sample SAMEA3504122, study PRJEB24116) | mouse gut metagenome | biome: mouse gut; feature: mouse-associated habitat; material: faeces | place: Denmark | collected 2011 | reverse complement strand
CTGTTCCGTTCCCGCCGTTTGTTCCAGCGATTCCCCCGACGTCGTCTTTTCCGGTTACCGGGGCGGTATTTATGTCATTGTCCAAAGAGCCGTTGTTCGTTCCGGCGATTCCGCCCACTCCCGTTCCAGTTCCGCTTACAGCTCCTGTGTTGTCGCTTCCGTTTACCGTCCCGGCATTGCTTCCGGTAATTCCGCCAACATTGTCATTGCCGTTTACAGCTCCTGTGTTATTGCTTCCGTTTACTGTTCCAGTATTATTCCCAGCGATTCCGCCAACATTATTTCCAGTTCCAGCAACGCTTCCATTGTTCGTGCAATCCGTAATCGTTCCGTCATTCTTTCCGGCGATTCCGCCAACGTTGTTCCCTCCGGTAACTGTCACATTACTGGTACAGTCCTTGATTGTCCCATTTGCTGTATTCGTTCCGGCGATTCCGCCGACGTTGTCTTTTCCGGTCACGCTTCCCGCTACGGTCAGGTTTCCAATCGTCCCGGCATTGACCCCGAAAAGTCCCTGGTCGTCTTTCGTTTCGTCATTGATATGCAAGCCGCTTACAGTATGGCCGTTTCCGTCAAGCGTTCCCTTAAATGGGTGCTCGGCCGTGCCAATCGGCGTCCATGGGTGCTCGGCGCTTCCCCCTAAGTCAATATCCACCGTAATCAGAAAATGGACTCCTGTAAAATCCTCCCCGCTATTTACAAAATCCCGCAGTTTTTCCAAGTCTTCTTTACTGGTAATCTTATAGGGGTCTTCCGCCGTTCCCGTGCCTTCTAAAGACATTAGTTTAGCGATTTCTTTGTCAACCGCCACAGTATCGGTCTGGCTGCCGCTTGTAATCGTAACAGTTCCCTTGACAGATCCCGCCGCACTTAAAAGTGCATTTTGCTTTGTGATTTCCACTGTCACAGATGTACCGTCAATTCCCTCTACGGCTTCTAACGCCTCTGCAATCGCGCTCTCAATCTCTTCCTTTGTCGTATTGTTTGTTGCCGTGTAATCACGCAGAACTCCTTCTACCGCTGCTTTTGCCGCTGCCACCTTTTCCTCATCGGTCAGCACCTCTCCGATTTCTACGTCGACTGTCGGTATCGCTATCGTCTCTTCGCCCGGAATCGTAACCATAACTGTTACACCCATTTTTGTATCCGATTTTTTAAAAATTTCCACAGCTACCGTCGCACTGCCTAATCCGGCTTCGGTCAGTTTTTGCCCAACCGCGCTCTTGATGTCTTCCGCCGTAGTATCTTTTGTCGCCTTGTATTCTTTTAAAAATGCCTCAATGATCTGCTTTACACCAGTTCTCTTATTCTTGATGTAAAGCGACCACTCATTCCAAGCCATAAGGTAAGCTCCAGGCACTGCTTTGGGAACGGTAATGCCTTCCATCTTCTCAGTAACAAATTTACACTCACTAAAAACCCCCTCCCCAATATCTGCCGGTACTTCCCTTTCCACAATAACTTCACCCAAAGTCTGGCACCCCAAAAATGCTTCCTCTCCAATAGATGTCACATTTTCCGGTATTGTCACACTCTTTAAAGCTTCGCAATTCACAAATGCGCTATATCCAATAGATGTTACATTTTTTGGTATTGTCACACTCTCTAAAGCTTTGCAGTTGTAAAATAAACCGTTCTCTATTGAAGTCACACTTTCCGGTATTGTCAAACTTGCCAGAGATGTGCACCTACTAAACGCATACGAACCGATTGAATCCACATTTTCCGGTATTGTCACACTTGTCAGAGATCCGCACCAACCAAATAAACCCGACGCTATACTTGTCAAAGCGCTCGGAAGCTTTATATTATTTAAAGCAGTACACTTTTCAAATGCGTTATACTCAATAGTTTCTAAGCTCTCCGGCATTGTCACACTTGTCAGAGATGTGCACCCACTAAACGCCGACGGCCCAATTGAAACCACACTATCCGATATTGTCACACTCTTTAAAGCCGTGCATTCTCTCAACGCTTCCTGCCCGATTGAAACCACACTATCCGGTATTTCCACACTCTCTAAAGACGTGCAGCCCCGAAACATCGCCTCACTGAGTACCTCCAAATTTTCCGAAATTTTCACACTTGTCAGAGCCGTGCAGCCAATAAATGCATTACTCCCGATTGAAGTCACACTATCCGGTATTGTCAAATTTGTTAGACCATTGCATCTCCAAAACGCACCATTCCCGATTGAAACCACATTCTCCGGAATTGTCACACTTGTCAGACCATCGCAGTTCCTAAACGCAGACCTCCCAATGGCAGTCACGCCCTCCGGTATTTCCACACTCTCTAAAGCTGTGCAGTCACTTAATACCCCATCCTCTATACTTGTCAAAATACTCGGAAGATTTATACTTTTTAAAGCATAACAACCCACAAATGCGTAAGGCTCAATAGTTTTTACGCTCTCCGGTATTGTCACACTTGTCAGAGACTCGCAGTTCCTAAACGCCTCTTCCCCAATGGCAGTCACGCTCTCCGGTATTGTCACACCCTCTAAAGCTGTGCATTTTCTAAACGCACTCTGCTTAATACTCGTTATACTGTCCGGAATCTCAACCGCCGTAATCTTCATATCATAAAATACAAATTCCCCGATGCTAGTCACGCCCTCCTCAATCTGAACCGTCAGCCCCTCTCTATTCATTATCTCATTTGGGAAAGGATGCTCATACTCACCATAATTGTCCATATCCCCCATCCCGGAAATCATCAAAACGTTATTTTTTACGCGCCATGTCACATTCTCACCGATTGACCCATCGTAAGTGGCTGCCATGACTGTCGTGGTAAATAACGGCAAGTCTATCCCTGTCACTGTGAGCACAACTGCTAAAAGCAGGCTAAACGCCTTTCTTATCACCTTTCTTCTTTTTTGTTTCTTCTCTGTTTTCAAACCATACTACCTCCTAATCGTTTTCATTTCGCTTATACTTATACAGTTCATCTATATCAGTTAAACATTAAGAATTCAATCCATTTAGCACAGTTCGCAGTTTTTAAGGAACAGATTGCATGTTGTCCGTCAGCTTTAAAAGAATCCTGACGGTAAACATGCCGTTTTCCACAGAAAAATCGGCTTCCCCATGATAGAATGATACGACCCTCATGATACCGGAAACACCGGCTAAGCCGCCAATGCCTGATTCCGGCACGCCATCCTTAAACTTTCGTTCCGGCACACAAGTATTCCTGCATAGAATCGCAAGTTTTCTTCCTTTTTGGACGATGGATAAATAAATCTGCATCGTGGAAGACTGCGATTCCATACAGCCATGAACCGCATTTTCAAATGTATTTACAATCACAGTGGCAAGATCAAACTCCCGCACCGCAATCGTTCCTTTCATTCTCACATAAATATCTGTCTGAATATGTTCCTTCTCTGCCAGGCTTTCATAGGCTGACAAAAGACTGTTCAATGTCTCATTTTCACAAAAACGCTTCCTCCCATGATTTACGTCCTCCCCATCCTCCTTTGACTGATTGATAAACTCTAGTTGATGCCGTATCAGCTGTTCGTTCATTTCAATCAGTTCATGCTCTGTACGGTAACGTTTTTCTTTCCCACGATGCAGATACAGATGAAATACCATATATTGAATCAAGCCTGTCATAAACAAAAGAATCGCCGTCCGCCCGATATGCAGAAGGGAAAAATTATGGCTGCCGGGCCAAAATGCCACCATAGAAGCAATCAGGACAGACAGCAGAAGGGTAACGGCGCTAAACCAATCCATCTCCTCCCGCAGATAATCTGCTCCATCCAGAAAACTTTTCCGAATCTTTGTGACAAATATCAAAACAATCGCCGCTCCCAACACAATCCGCACCATAATATCCGCCCATATGCTTCCTTTAAACCACAGACGCGAAATATCAACGCCGCAAAAAACGGTTACAGAAAGCAGATAAAATCCCAGTGTCAGCTTATACAATGACAAATACAGGCTGTCTCTGCTCATTTGGATACAGAATATTCCGACTATGGGAATGGACAACAGCCCCGCAAACCGTATAAAGCTCCCATCATCGAACAGATACCAGAAACTATATCCGGTTGTGACAAACATCCAGAACAGAATGAAGCCCAGAACCTTTTTTGGAAGGGACGCCGCCGGATGTTCCAATAACATAAAAACCGTCATCATCAGGCCTGCGCCGAGCCCATTGCGCAAAAAAGAAACCCAGAATGTACCTCCCAGCATTTTTCCCACTCCTTTCATATTTCCAATTCAGGCGGCAAAGCGCATGCCTGCATGAAAACAGTCTTTTTACAGCGCCCATGTTTCGCCCTCTTCTTCTCTGCAGTAATAATCAAAATATTGCTCCCGCAGAACCCGGTAAGCCCCTCGGGGCAGATAAATCATCTTACCGTTATCCATCCGTACTTCCCGCGCATTCAGATTATCTATATGCTCCAAATTGACAATATAAGAAATTCCTACCTTCACAAATTCCCGACAGTCTGAGAGCATCTCATAAACCTTTGTAAGCGTCATATTCAAAAGCAGTTCGGTACCGTCTGCTAAGCTGATACACTGGCTTTTTTTCTGTGCTTCGCAACATACAATATCATGCAGCTCCACCCTTTTCATTCCATGATCTTTCAGCAAAATGTACCTTTTCTTTGCTTTCATGTTCTCTATAAACCGGTCAAGCGCCGGAAACAGCGCATGCTGTGAAACCGGTTTGAGCAGATATTGGACTGCGTCTACGCCAAACGCCTCCAACGCATGCTCTTTCGATGACGTAATAAAAATAATCCCGCATCTTTTTCCCATTTTCCGAAGTTCCCTTGCCACATCCATCCCCTGCCTGCCCTGTAAATAAATGTCAAGCAGCAGCAAATCCGGGGAATATCCCTCTTCCAATATCCGGCAAAGCATTTCATCGGCGTCTAAAAACCGCTCTACGGAAAATTCACATTCCATATGCTGTCCGCTCCAGGACAAAAGCATATGCTCCAATTTATCAAGTTCCGCCGCTTCATCATCGCAGAGCGCAATCCGAAACATTGTCCTTCCTCCTTCCCAATGCAAACCACAATTCTCAGTTTTTTGTAAACGGAACGCAGATTTTTTCACTCAGAGAAGCCGACAGGCATCCCTGCGCCAGATAGTAAAGAATCCAGTTGACAGACTGAATCTCTTTCGGTATCCCAATTCCAAAAAGCCAAAAAAGCAGCAGGATGTCTGAAAGCAAAAACAAAAAGAAGGCTGGTAATAGATTTTAACAGAGCCGTCCATCCCAAAAGACCGTTTTGAAATACGGCAATTAATCCTCCCAGTGACAGCAGAATCAAAACTTCTAATATAAGATACATCTTATATTCCCCCTGTTTTTATTTCTCTATTTTGCTCAATTCCAACAGTTCTTTTGCAATTTGCTCAACAATTGAAAATGTTTCCTCTGTTATTCCCGTAATCCGGCTCTGATTGTTCGCTTTTTCTACAATGGAACTTGCGCGGACTTGTGAATTTTTAACTAACTCTTCCATCTGACCCGACATTTCCCGCACATCCTGGCTGCACTGCTTTGTCTGGTCACAGTCTTTTGCAATCTGTTCTATCCTTGTTCTGGAATCTGCCTGAAGCCGCCCTAAATTTACCGCCTCCTGTCTCGCACTGGAAATCTGCTTAATACCCGCATCTACGGAAGCAAGATTTTTCTCATTGGAGCGCTTCACGTCGCTTAGCATCGCAATCATTTTGGAAACCATTGCAGTGATGGAGCTATTTGACTGTTTGGAACGTTCTGCCAGCATACGGACTTCGTCTGCCACAACAGAAAAACCTTTGCCCCACTCACCGGCGCGCGCCGCTTCAATGGAAGCATTGAGCGCAAGAAGATTCGTCTGTCCGGTAATTTCAGAGATTTCATTGGTAAATCCGGAAATTTCCATAATGCTCTTTTCAAGATTTCCAATCGCTTCCTCTGTTGAGCTCGCCGCCTGTTCAATTACTCTCATATCCGCCACCGCATAATCCATGATAGCAGCGTAATGATCCATATGCTCACAGATTTCATCCGAAATCACCAGCACATTCTTTGTACTCTCGTCAATTGATCCGGAAACCTGAACCATTTCAGAAACAATATTGTGCATAGAGCTGACATGGGAAAGGCTTTTCATGCAGTCCTCCGATGTATCCTGCGCCGAAGATACAATTGTTTCATTTGTCATTCTTGATTCCTGCACATTCTCTGCAAGTTCGTCCATCATCGCAACAAGCGTTGCGGAGGCTTCCTCACATTTGGACACAACAGCCGCAACCCGTTTTGTACTGCGCAGATTTTCCAACAGCTTTCTGGATGCGCCCGCAATATTAACAAATACTACGCTCATAACAATCTGCTCTATCGTAAATCCAGCCGAACGCGTCAAAAACCATTCCATATTTGTCGGGTATTCAATCTGCTTTACATTCTGTGACCTTAGAAACAGGGACATCAGCAGAAAAAAGTAACTGATAACAGAAATCTGTTTGGTGAATTTTGTGTCAAAAAACATACAGCTAAGCAGCATTGCCAGCCCATAGGTCATATAAATACCAACAGCAGCATTGCCGCCTAACAGCATAACGATTAGGCCAACCGAAATGATACTGACATATTTCATAACCCTCACGGGCGTTCCAAACTTCTGAAGAATCCCAGGACCAAGCGTACAGACGCATCCCAATGCAGAAAGCAGCGCTAAATCATCATATTTAATCTGGAATATTCCGGCTGCCGTCGCCAAAAACAAGATGGGAAAAACAAGCGTCATCCATCTTAGCACATTTGTCAATTTCTTACATACTTTTGCATCATTTTGCTCAAAAAAATCCAATTGTGTTTCCATGATTATCCCCTCCCTGTTTATTCTACTAAAAAAAAGAGGGTATTTGCGCCGGACTGCAAATTTTGTCGGTTTGATTGCAAAATCAGCAGCCAAAAAGAGGGTAAAAAAATAGCGCATAGATTTTTGATTCTCTATGCGCTCTAACGCTGTACTGTGTGATAATCTGTACTATCTCACATATGCCCAGTCAATTCCAGGATAAAGTTCCCCTGTTCGGATGAAATATTCAACTGCTTTTACACCTGCATCCATATCGGTAATGGCTTGACACTTTGGAATGGGAGATTGACCATCGTAGTCAATCGGGGCATATACATTTTCATCTCCCAAATCTACTTCTTCAAGCCGCTCCACTGTATTGGCATATTCAGGATTATAGGAAAAATAGGTTTCTGTATTTTCGCTGCCATAACATAGGGACAGCCATTCTCCATCCGACACTACTTCCAAGCATATATCACATAATTCTCCATCAGGGTCTAAGCACAAGCTGACCTCAATACCTTTTGGCACATCATTTAATATTTTGCCAATCAACTCCGGCGTAATTTCATCTTCATTGTACTGTTCGCCATAAGAAGCACATTCAATACTCTTCACAACAGTTGTATTGTGGTTAAACGATGGAATAATGTTTGTTTTTGGGATAATTTTAAATTTCATTTCACGCTCCGTTTCTAAATATGTATATCATCAAATAATGCCATCTATACCTCTCTCAATCTTCAAGAAGTTTCCATTTTCTTTCTATCATTTCATCAATTCTTGCGATATATTGGGCAACATCCTTCACATTATCGCACCGTTTAATCTTTCCATCCGGATAAATCCTTTTCGAAATGCTGCCTGCCCCACAGGCTATTATGGTCTGCTTTTCCTCCATAATCAGAACATTATAAATTCCAGCTTTTCCCTTCTTTGCATAGCCTACATTTTCAAAATTTCCGGCCATATTCTTCTGGCGGTACAAATAATATGGCTCCATGTCCATCCGTTTTGCATAATCCGCCGTAAGCGCAATTGTATGCTCTGTATTTTCAAATGTCAGATTCTGATACTCCTCGCGAAACATATTCAGGCGTGCGGCGCGCTTTAATGCCAGGGAATGTACCGTCAAATTGTCCGGATTTAATTCCATAATCCGTTGCAGCGTTGCTTCTACATCCTGCAAAGATTCATTTGGAAGCCCTACAATCAAATCCATATTAATATTGTCAAAGCCTAATTCTCTCGCAAGGAAAAAACATTCCACCGTCTGTTCTGCCGTATGGCGCCTTCCGATAATCCTTAAAGTTTCTTCTTTCATCGTCTGTGGATTAATCGAAATCCTTGAAACACCAAGTTCTTTTAGTACTGCCAGTTTTTCTTTTGTAATACTGTCCGGCCTTCCCGCCTCCACTGTAAATTCCAGACAATGCGTCAAATCAAAATTACTCTGAATCATTTGAATCAGCCGTCTTAACTGACGGGGATTTAACGTCGTCGGCGTTCCCCCGCCAATATAGACGGTATTCAAATACTTGTCCCGAAACTGTCCGGCAGCAAAATCAAGTTCCAATTCCAACGCATCTAAATATTCATCTATCCGGCTTTCCCACATAGAAAGCGGATACGATGTAAACGAACAATACAAACAAGTGCTTGGACAAAAGGGAATCCCTATATAAAGACTATATCCATTTTCATAATCCAACTGCTGCAAAAGGGAAAATTCACGTTTCGCCACGTCAATACTCAATTCCATTTTTTCATCCGAAACAAAGTAATTCTCTTTCATATAACGTTTGATAAACGTTTCTTCCCTTCCTTCCTCTAACAATGCCATCGGAATCTTAATTGGGCGGATTCCGGTCAGCGTCCCCCATGGAAGCGTTTTTTTGGTATAACCGGAAAGCATTTGATAATACGCCTGTTTTAAACTGTTTTTCGTCTGTTGTCTGTTGGAAAAATCAGCTTCCACTGCCAGCTGTACCTTCGGCGTCTCTTCCGATTCTGGTTCAAATAAAAAAGTCTCTATGGAGTGTTTCAGATAATTTGTAACAATAAATAACGATATTTCCTCTTTTGTCTCCTTTTTTTCCGTACCTACCACTATATCTTCCGCTGGAAAAAATGCTTTTACCAAAGAGTAAATATCGTATTCAAAATCAGCCCTGTTCAATTGAACTGTAATCATAATGTAAATCCCCTGTAATTTTCAGTCTAAGACTTCCTAAAGAAACGGATTATTCTGCCGTTCCCATCCTATTGTAGTCGTATCGTTATGCCCCGCGTAGACATTTGTCTGCCCCGGAAGCGGCATAAGCTTTTCCTGAATTGATTTTATCAAAACTGACGCGCTTCCCCCTGGAAAATCACTTCTGCCTACCGATTCAAAAAATAAAGTATCACCGGCAAAAACAGCCTGTTCCTCTTTCAAATAATAGCAACAGCCGCCTTTGGTATGTCCCGGCGTATGAAGCACCTGAATCTTAAATCCAGCCAGATTTAAAATATCGCCGTCTTTTACATAAATGTCTGCATGATACACCGTTCCCTGTTCTCCAATCATACCGCAAAGATTAACCGTGGGGTTTAAAAGCGTCTCCTTTTCATCCTCATGCGCATAAATAGGAATATCAAACGCTTCCGCCACCTCTTTTGCCGCGGCTGCATGATCAAAATGCCCATGTGTTAAAAGAACTGCCGCCGGCGTTAAATTTTTTGATTTTATTTTATCAATCAACGCTTCTGCCGCATCTCCCGGATCTACTACAAACATGTCATTTGTTTGTTCGTTTACAGCAAAATAACAGTTCGTCATCACCGGACCAACCACATATTGTTCTACCCTAAGCCCTGCCATTGTTTCCTCCTATTATCCCGTCGTCCGTTCAATATCAATTACACTCTCTACCTGCCGGATTTTATCAATCAGTTTTGTAAGTTCTTCTCTGCCTTTGACGCTAAAAGAAATTTCTATCGTCGCCACATCCTGCTTGTTTGTCTTGGAATGAATTCCATTAATGTCAATTGACCGTTCTGTAAAAATCTTTGTAATATCTACCAAAAGCCCCATACGGTTATTTCCATATATCTTAAGACCAGCCATATACAGCCCGCCGCCGTCTTCCTCGGCTCCCTTCTGCCACTCAGCTTCAATCAGCCGCTCTTTTTCTGTTTCCGAAAGGGACATCATATTAATACAGTCTGTACGGTGAACCGAAACGCCTCTTCCTCTTGTCACATACCCCACAATTTCGTCTCCCGGAACGGGGCTGCAGCATCTGGAAAAATGAACTGCAACATCATAAATTCCTTTTACAATAATACCGCTTTTGGAATGTTCTGCTTTTAAAGACTCATGTCCCTGATCGGCCATAGATTCTAATATATCCTGATCCGTCAGTTTGACAACATGATCTTTTTTGTAATCCTCATACATGCGGTTGACAAGCTGGCTTTCTTTCAAACCTCCATGGCCTACTGTCGCCAATGCAGATTCCCAATCAGAAAAGCCATATTTTCTCAGAATCTTCTCCTGGTATTTGGATTTATTAATATCAGAAAAATTAATACCCTTAGATTTGCAGTATTGGGCAATCAAATCTTTTCCCTTTAATATATTTTCTTCTTTAAACTCACTTCGAAACCATTGGTTAATTTTGGTTTTTGCCTGCGAACTTTTTACAATATTCAGCCAGTCACGGCTAGGCCCCCTGGAATTCTGTGACGTAATTACTTCAATCCTGTCGCCGTTTTGAATGACATAATCAATTGTCACAAGTCTGCCGTTGACTTTTGCGCCAATCATTCTATTCCCAACAGCCGAATGAATACTATATGCAAAATCAATCGGCGTAGACCCTGCCGGCAGCGTTTTCACATCTCCTAACGGCGTAAAACAATATACGGTATCCGAAAACAAATCCAAATCACTCTTTAACAGCGTTAAAAATTCCCTGTTATCCGACATATCATGCTGCCATTCCAAAATCTGCCTCAGCCAGCTTAACTTTTCTTCCTCCTGCGTCGCGCCGCCCGCGCCCGTTTTGCCTTCCTTATATTTCCAATGGGCTGCAATTCCATATTCGGCTGTACGGTGCATTTCATAAGTACGGATTTGAATTTCAAACGGCTGTCCCGCCGGCCCAATCAAAGACGTATGAAGCGACTGGTACATATTTGGCTTTGGCATTGCAATATAATCCTTAAAACGTCCCGGAATTGGACGGTACATCTCATGGATAATGCCAAGCGCAGCATAACAGTCTTTCATAGAACCTACAATAATCCGAATTGCAAACAAGTCAAAAATCTGATCCAACGTCTTGTCCTGATTTACCATCTTCTTATATATGCTGAAAAAGTGCTTCGCCCTTCCATATACTTCCGCCTGTATGCCAGCCTCTTTCATCTGTTCTTTGACGTCGTTTACAAGCGTCCGCACATATTTATCCCGGACATTTTTTTTC
>OFFJ01002593.1_pt1 | contig 11322 bp, 14 predicted proteins | sample 1521261 | NCBI WGS metagenome assembly OFFJ01 (sample SAMEA3504122, study PRJEB24116) | mouse gut metagenome | biome: mouse gut; feature: mouse-associated habitat; material: faeces | place: Denmark | collected 2011 | reverse complement strand
AAAACCTGCCGCCCCACCGTTGATCCTATCCAGTTAAAATAGAAATTCCCACCTGTGTATGCAAGAATAACGACGCTAAAACACAGGCTGGGAACATGAACTTCCTGACTTTTTACATAATACCCTTTCAAGCAAATTGCAGTATAAACCATCAATGCCAGCACAGCAGTAAATACCATATCTAGTTTACTGCGCGATATGCCTAAAACCAAAAATGCCATAGCCGAAAACGACAATACGGCTTTTGTCTTCCATTGTTTTGTATCCAACTCTTATCCCCCTATTTAAGCGGCGTCCTGACTGCCTGGTTATAAAAATTTATATTGCCGGATTCCCAAATACACGCTCTATAAACCCAGGAGCTGTCAGTTCTTTTACTGTTTGAATGTACGGCGTCTCACAATCAATCTTCCCAAATCCATACGCCGCATGAATAAACCTAACGCCTGCCTTTACACTTGAATCATAATCCCCCTGAATATCCCCGACATAAACTGCGTCCTCTAACTGATTTCGTCTGACGATAAGCGCAATGTTATAAGCCTTATCTTTTTCATTATTTCCAAAACACTCAATATCCTCAAAATAATGCCCAAACTGATAATACTCTAAAAACGATTCAATATAACCCTTCTGGCAGTTACTCACAATATAAAGCGGATACTGCTTTGCCAGCTCTTTTAAAGTATCCTCCAAATTCGGATACAACACGCCGCCATGTTTGCGCAGAAATTCATTCTCTTCCTTCCCACAGCGGTCTGTCAATTTTATTGCTTCTTTCAGTTCAAACATGGGAAACAAAAGCTGTGCAATTTCTGTCATGGTATGCCCCATAACGCTTTGAATATCCTCTGTGGTAATCCTTAAAAGCCCGCCCGCTTCCTTTTGCACCGCCGCGTCCCAGGACTTTGCGACATTCTTGGAAGAATCCCACAAAGTCCCGTCCATGTCAAAAATAATGCCTTTTTTCATATTCTGTTATGCCTCGTCAATTGCCTTTCCTATGTCATGGCGCATATATTTATTTTCAAAGGAAATCCAGTCTGCAGCCGCATACGCGTTTGCCCTTGCTTCCTTCAAATCCGCGCCCTTTGCCGTGATTCCAAGCACGCGTCCGCCGTTTGTCACAATTTTTCCGTCTTCATTTTTCTTTGTGCCTGCATGAAAACAATAGTATCCGTCCTTATCGTCAAACGTTTCTTCCCCAAAGATTTCAAATCCTTTTTCATAAGACAACGGATAACCGTCAGAAGCCAATACGACGCAAACCGCAGCATTTTCTTCAAACTCCAGTTTTAACTGATCTAATCTCCCGTCTACACAAGCCTGCATAACTTCAATCACATCATTTTTCATCCTTGGCAGTACAACCTGTGCTTCCGGATCGCCAAAACGCGCGTTGTATTCAAGCACTTTCGGTCCATCCTCAGTAAGCATCAAACCAAAAAAGATAATCCCTTTAAATTCACGTCCCTCAGCCGCCATTGCGTCCACTGTTTTCTGATAAATATGTTCTTTACAGAACGCATCCACCTCCTTCGTGTAAAAAGGACTTGGTGAAAACGTTCCCATTCCCCCGGTATTTAATCCCAAATCGCCGTCCTTCGCACGTTTGTGGTCCTGAGCGGAAGACATAATCTGAATTGTCTTTCCATCTACAAAAGAAAGTACCGAAACTTCCCGTCCCGTCATAAATTCTTCAATCACCATATGATTGCCTGCCGAACCAAATTTCTTATCTTCCATAATTTCTTTGACTCCGGCTTTTGCTTCTTCTAAAGTATTGCAGATCAAAACGCCTTTCCCAAGCGCCAATCCGTCCGCCTTTAAAACAATTGGAAGTTTCGCTGTTTCTATATATTCCAGCGCTTTATGAGAATCATCAAACGTCTCATACGCTGCTGTTGGAATATTGTACTTTTTCATTAAATCTTTGGAAAAAGCTTTGGAACCTTCCAAAATAGCAGCATTTTTTCTCGGCCCAAATATCGTTAATCCTTCTTTTTCAAATACATCCACAATGCCGCCCACAAGCGGATCATCCATTCCCACAATCGTAAAGCCTACGTTCTTTTCTTTTGCAAAAGCCGCTAATTTTTCAAATTCCATTGCCCCAATCGGAACACATTCCGCAATTTTTGCAATTCCGGCATTTCCCGGCGCACAATAAATCTTATCCGCATGGCTGCTTTTTACCACGCTTGCTGCAATTGCATGTTCTCTTCCGCCGCTTCCGACAATCAATATATTCATATTCTAATCCTCTCTGCTAACCTTCTGTAATCACTACTTTGCCGTCTTTTACCTGAATACGGTTATGCGCAATTAATTCTACCGCCTTTGGCAGCAAGTTCCATTCCGCTTCTTCCATTACCCTTCTCTGCAATATTTCCGGCGTATCATTTTCTTTTACCAAAACTTCTTTTTGCAGAATAATCGGCCCGGTATCCGTTCCCTCGTCTACAAAATGCACCGTAGCTCCCGTTATTTTTACGCCGCGGTTTAATACGCCTTCATGGACTTTCAGCCCATAGTACCCTTTTCCGCAAAAAGAGGGAATCAACGAAGGGTGTATATTAATAATACGGTTTTTATATTGTGAAATCATTTCCGGCGGAATGACAACTAAAAATCCTGCCAAAACAACCAAATCTACCTGATAAGTATTTAATTTCCTCAAAAATTCCCGATTAAATTCCTCTCTGTTGTGAAAATCTTTTGGGGAAATACAAAGACTCTCAATACCTGCTTTTGCTGCGCGTTCTAAGGCATAAGCATTTTTATTATTGCTGATGACAACAGAAATTTTTGTATCTGTAATAACGCCGGAATCTACCGCGTCAAGAAGCGCCTGTAAATTCGTCCCACCGCCGGATACGCATACTGCTATCTTTAGCATAACGTTACTCCTTTTTCACCATTTTTTATTTTTCCGACCAAATACGGCGTTTCGTTTGCTGCCCGGACTGCCTCCATTGCTGCGTCTGCATCCTGCGCCGCTACGACAAACACCATGCCAAGTCCCATATTGTATGTATTATACATCATCTGTTCTTCAATCTGTCCTTTTTTCGCAAGCAATTCGAAAATCGGCGGCACTTTATAACTATCTTTCTCAATTACGGCATGTTTGCCCTCCGGCAGCATTCTCGGTATATTTTCATAAAAACCACCGCCTGTGATATGGCTGCATCCTTTAACGCGGATACCAGATTCTTTGAGTTGTTTTAACGCTTTCACATAAATTTTTGTCGGCGCCAAAAGCGCTTCTCCTAATGTCGTGCCCAACTCTTCATAATAAGTTTCCAAAGCTTTCTTTTCCATTGGAAATACTTTTCGTACAAGAGAAAATCCATTCGAATGTACGCCGGAACTTGCCATCCCAATGATAACGTCATTCTCATTTATATCATTTCCGGAAATAATCTCTTTTTCATCTACAACGCCGACCGCAAATCCTGCCAAATCGTATTCATCTTCCGGCATAAGGCCCGGATGTTCCGCTGTTTCACCGCCGATTAACGCTGCGCCGGACTGTTTACAGCCTTCTGCCACACCGCTTACGATGGCCGCAATTTTTTCGGGATAATTTTTTCCGCAGGCAATATAATCTAAGAAAAACAATGGTTCGGCGCCTGCACATGCAATATCGTTGACACACATTGCCACACAGTCAATTCCTATCGTATCATGCTTGTCCATAAGAAACGCTAATTTTAACTTCGTGCCTACTCCGTCCGTTCCTGATACCAGCGTGGGATGTTCCATATTTTGAAATGCTTTCATAGAAAATGCGCCGGAAAACCCGCCAAGCCCGGAAAGGACTTCACTCCTCATTGTATCCTGTACATGCTTCTTCATCAACTCGACTGATTTGTAACCTGCTTCAATATCTACGCCTGCGTTTTTGTAATCCATTTTTTTCTCCTTTATTTCTCTGAATATTTCTGATAGCCGACTTCCTGCAGTTTCTCATCTTTTGCCTGAACCTGTTCTTTTAAATGGTTCGAATAATCTTTTAATCTCTGCAGTAATGTTTCATCACTGGTAGCTAATATTTTTGCTGCTAAAAGCGCTGCGTTTGCCCCTCCGTTTATTGCAACCGTCGCAACCGGAATCCCAGAAGGCATCTGCACAATCGAATACAACGAATCCCTGCCTCCAAGAGACGTCGTGTGCATTGGAATACCGATGACGGGCATCGGAAAAATTGCAGCGCACATGCCCGGCAAATGCGCCGCCATGCCTGCTCCGGCGATTATCACTTTAAATCCTTTTTCTTCCGCTGTTTTCGCATAATCAAAGAACACATCCGGTTCTCTGTGAGCGGAAATGATACGCATCTCAAAATCAATTCCCAACTGTTCTAAAACATCTGCTGCTTTTGCCATAATGGGCATATCGGAATCACTGCCCATTACAATTCCTACTTTCGCCATGACTATACTTCCTTTCCCTATTCATTCGCCCCTATTGTAACCTATTTTAGAGGTTCATTCAATGCCTCTGTTTTGTCAACTGCAAATTTCCCATCGCGGATAATATCTATATGCTTTCCTTCTGCAGTTACAACTGTAATTGACCCCAGTTCCTCATAAGGAATCGTAATATCCGTATGACAATTAAAATATGCTTTTGACAGATCTTCTTTTCGCAGCAGCGAAACAGAATTATCTCTCGCCACAATCTCTTTTCCATCCGGATTATAGACTTTCGTATCTTCAGCATGAGAATAACACGTATCGCCTACTGCAAAATGCGGGCCCATTTTTTCAGCAATTAAAATCGGCAGTTTATCCGCAATATTATATTCTTTTGCCATACGATATGCCGTTGTATTCGTGCCGATAGCAAACTCCCCCATCGGAAGCGTCTTATGCTGCTGCATTAAATTATCATATAAAAATTTATGGTTTTCTTCTTTGGATTTAAAATTCGTACACGTATACTGCGTCACAAAACCATCTGTAAAATCAAGTTCTAAATTCAAATACTCAAACTCGTTCAAGTATACCTTCGTTACATGCAGTTTTCCATTTGTTCCTTCTAATACTGGCGTCGTAAACACTTCGCCCACCGGGATATTGACGTCCGCCACACAATTTTCAAATGCAGTTTCTTTGTTCGGATTCGACAGCGGATAAATATTTACCCATAAATCTGTCTGATTGTCTCCTTTACCGGTAATATGGACTTTCTTAGCCAAATCCAGCACATCAATTATTTTTTGCTGCATAAACCTGTACTGCATATAATCTAACGTATTGATTTTTACTGTTTCCCGGAATACAGCTTCAAAATTCTTCCCAATCGCCGGTATCGGATACGCGATAATCGTAAAACTCCGCTCGTCACCGGGAATATATTCATTCGTCATTTGCCCTAAGCAATTCGTCAGATATACTTTTAGTTCGTTTTGTTTTTCACTGTACCGATACGCCTCTGGTTTCATCAACGGCCGGAAAGGTTCTTCCCCAAAAGTCTCAATTACCGCCGGCCCCGCATAATGTCCGGCCTGTTTTTTATAAGTTTCAAACGCAGCGCGCATTGTCTCTATCTGGCGCATGGTATAAGCCTTATCCATATAACATGCACTGTCAGATTTATGGTCAAATTCAAACTGTTTATTGATAGATTTTGTATAGCATCCGCGCGACCTGCCGCTGCCCATAAAAAAGGACGAAATCGGCAGTCTGTAAACCGTCGCCATCAGTCCCATTTCTTTTAAATTTGAAATAACTGCGCGCACAATTCTCTCAAAACCAATCGGATATTCCACACATACCGTTTCTTTTTTCCCCAAATCTTTCCCCAGATTTTCATAACCAATCCGAAATCCCTCAGTCAAAGTATCCGCCATTGACTGAATTTCCGTTTCAGGCAGCGTATTTAAAAAATCCGCCATTTTAATTTCACAATCGCTGATATATTCTCCATAACGGTACAGATACCGTATATCTTTTAAATCCGATTCCTGAATGATACTTACAAAATAATTGTCCTTCCACTCTACAAGTCCCCGCACCTTATCCTGCGCAAAAACTTCATTATAATCATAAAAAAACCAATATAAAATATGTTTAATTTCTTCTTGCCCTGGCGTTTTTTCTGCTGCAAAAACACAATAAATCTCCATAAACAATTCACAGAAAAGAACCATACATTCTTTCCTGCCTTCAAACGCATATGCCGTCAAAGCATGTAGTTCTGTATACAAAAAGCAAAGGAGCTTTCCAAACTCCTCTCCTAAAATGCGAACTGCCGTCTGCGGATTCAAATAGCTGCTCTCATAATTTTCCGGCAGCAAATCTGCATAAAGCTGATGATTCATTTTGACGCACTCTTCCAATGTACGGTTATCGAATGTTCCCATTTCTTTCTGCCGCAATACACAATCTGCCAGGCAAATAAATTCTGCCGCCTGTTTAAAGTAATCCTGATATTTTTCTAAAACTTCTGTATTCGATCGAAGTTCAAAAATCCGCTCTATAACTAACTCATACCGTTCATCTATTTCTCTGTATTCCATCTGGTACAATCCTTTCTGCCGTTTTATAAAAGAAATCCAACTGCGTAAAGTGCGATCCAGGCTCCAGAAGCCAGCACAGAAAGCACCATAGATACGATTGGAATCCTACGGAACGTATCTTCTTCCCTCAGGCTTTTCATAGCCTGAACAAACGCTGCCAAAGCCACCGCCAAAGCAAGAATACCCATACTTCCCAGATATACGCTTCCATTTCCCTTCTGATAAAAAGAAGCGCCTACCAGATAAAACAAGGCAAAGATGGATGCGGCAGCCAAAATACATGCCAGCATCCCCTTTTTTGAATGTTTTTTCTTCGAAAATTTATTATGATTTCTTTTCATGCTTCCCTCCATGCCCGCTCTTTCCTTTGTACCGCCTTTGTATCCTGTCTGAAACAACATAACAGAAAAATCCCAGAACTCCGCCTAAAGTATTCAACAAAATATCATCTACGTCAAAACTTCCAACTTTCCAGATAAGCTGAATCGTTTCTACACTAAGACTAAATTCAAAGCAAAAAAGCATGGTCAGCAAAAATTTCCTGCACTTTGCATACAGGCGGGGAAGAAATATTCCAAACGGAATAAAAGCCGCTACATTTCCAACCAGATTCAGCACGACAGACCAAAGTCCTAACGTTTCCCGGTAAATCCAGAACCGTTTGATTTCTTTTAACGGCATCAGATTATAATGATATTCCCGCTCCGTAAACGTCCTTCCCATATTTTCTGCAAAAAACAAAAAATAGCACAATACTGCAAGATATACTGCGAATAAGAGAATTTCTAATCCCCGAAACGATTCTTTTTTCTTTCTCTCCTTCAAAATTCTCTCCTTTAAACATCCCTATGATTTCACTCCATACGTTTTATAGTATTCATCAATCGCAGCTTTTAATGTATCGTCAATTAAAACTCTTCCCTGGCAGTTACGTCCATAAAGGTGTTCCACTACCTCTTCCATCGTTACAATCGCCTTTGCCATAAAACCGTATTTTTCCCGAATTTCATCTAATGCGCTGATTTTTCCGCCAAGCCCGACTTCCATGCGGTTTAAAGATACCATAAGCCCAATAATCTCTACATTGGCGCAGGATTTTAAAATTGGAACCGTCTCCTCCATGGATTTACCAGACGTCGTCACATCCTCAATCATTACAACCCTATCGCCGTCTTTTAATTTGCTTCCAAGCAAAATTCCGGTATCGCCATGGTCTTTGATTTCTTTGCGGTTCGAACAATAGCGGATTTCCTTTCCGTATAATTTAGAAAATGCAATACATGCCGCCACGGAAAGCGGAATCCCCTTATATGCCGGCCCAAATAAAACATCAAAATCGGCTCCGTAATTCTCGTATATCGCGTTTGCATAATATTCTCCTAAACGCATCAGCTGCGTCCCAGTCACATATGCTCCCGCATTCATAAAAAACGGAGATTTTCTGCCGCTTTTCAATGTAAATTCTCCAAATTTTAATACATCGCTTTCTACCATAAATTCAATAAACTCTTTTTTATATTGTTCCATTTTTTATTCTCCTATCATCCATCTTTTCTGCCGGCTGTCATGCCGGCAATATGCAGCAGCACACTTTGGAGTATATCACCAAATCCCATCGCTTTCAATACACAATGTTCTGCGGCAAAATTATTTCCGTGTATACTACATATGAATTTGGAAATACTTTTTATAGAAAAACATAGAAACGAGGTTTTAAGCCGATATGAAAATCACACTAAATCAAATTTTAGATGAACGGAAAATATCACAAAATCAACTGGCAAAAGATACCGGCATATCTACGACGACACTTCGGAACCTAAACCACAACAGAACTACCCGAATCAGTTTTGACGTGCTGGAGAAAATCTGCAGTTATTTAAACTGTGGCGTGGAAGATATTCTTCATTTAGAGCATGTTTAAAAATTGCTTTCTTTCAAATGTTTTGCGCCGCAGTAAGAACATACAAACTGCGGCGCAATCATTCAGACAGTTTTTTGTATTTTACTGTCCGCTTTTTTCTGAAATTTTTCTGACTGGATGATAAAACGCTCATGCGTCCCTTCCCCAATCTTTCCTGCTTCATCTTCAACTTCCACTTTAAATACAAGTCGTCTGCCGTCTACCTCAGTTATTTTTGTATGGCAGAGAACTTTCATTCCTACCGGAGTCGCCGATAAGTGTTTGATATTTAAACTTGTACCAACGGTTGCACAGCCTTCGTCTAATTCCTTCGCTACGCTTTTCCATGCAGTTTCTTCTATCAGCTCTATCATTGCCGGAGTTGCAAATACTTGAAGCGTCCCACTTTTTCTATTTTCTGCCGTTTCTTCTTTTGCAACCACCCGCTCCATAAAACCTTCTATTCCAATCTTAAGCATCACAAAATTCTCCTATTCCGAATAATTTAAACGTTCCTCTGTGATATGACACAATACTTCTTCATAAAACTTCTTTGCCAGATAGTTTGCCATTGGAAGATTCATGTCGAGATAATTGCCGCAGTCTCTTGCACATGCTCCCGGCACTTCATCCTGAAAATCCCTCATAAACCCATACATCTCTTTTAATAATTCTATGATGTCTTTCGATTCATAATCACCCGCTAAAATCAAATAAAATCCCGTCCGGCATCCCATAGGGCCAAAATATACGGTTTTTTCTGCATAATCTTTATGATTTCTAAGAAACGTCGCCCCAAGATGCTCAATTGTATGTACCTCTGCCGTATTCATCACCGGTTCATAATTCGGCCTTGTCATACGGATGTCAAACGTCGTTACCACTTCTGTACCAATATGGTCTTTTCGGGAAACATAAACTCCCGGCAATAATGTTAAATGATTGACTGTAAAACTTGCTATTTTTTTCATGCTAACCTCCTTGCCATTTCTGCTATTAAACGAACAGAATGTTCAATTGCTTTTGCTTCAAACGTAGGATAATCCATTTTTGCGCTGTCGTCCGCTTTATCTGAAATTGCCCGCACAATCAAAAACGGAATCTTATTCAGCCATGCGGTATGCGCAATTGCCGCGCCTTCCATTTCTGTACAACAGCCGTCGAACGTCTCAACAAGCCATACTTTTTTCTCCCTGTTTGAAATAAACTGGTCGCCGCTGACCACTTTCCCCTCATATACGCTGATATCAGGGTTCACAGCCTCGCAGCTTTCTTTTGCAATTAGGCGCAGTTTTTCATCCGCCTTAAAACAATACTCTTCCATATCAGGAATTACGCCGGGCGCATAGCCAAGCGGTGCAACGTCCATATCATGTTCTACTGCCTCAGTCGCCAGTACGACGTCCCCAATATCAATTTTTGCCTGCAATGAGCCCGCAATTCCAGTATTAATTACACATCGGACCGGAAAATGATCAATTAATGCCTGTGTACAGCAGGCAGCGTTGACTTTACCAACTCCAGCGCGGACAACTACCACCGCGGCGCCACCCAGCTTCCCTTCATAAAACTCCATAGAAGCTGCATTTGTAATCTTCACATCCGTCATCATTTCTTTTAATTTTGCCACTTCTGTATCCATGGCTCCGATAATTCCTAACATAATTCTTCCTTTCTTTCGTTTTTAATCATTCTCATATTTTTGCTGTAATGTTAAAACTGGTTCTTTTTGCATATTTTTAAGAATCAGCGTATCTTCTGATTTTTCATATAAATATTTTGTGCTGCCAGCATAGTCAATGAGCGTCACCTGCTCTTCATCAGCAAAATACCGCTCTGTCACCTGCATGGTTATGCTTCCGTCTTTGTGAAAAAGATACTGATAACTGTCTCCATCCTCCCCAATTTGATAAGTTCCTTCAAAATAAGAATCAGACGAAAACCCCTGCTCTCCGTTTAGCCAAAATAAAACCATTGGTTCTGAATCCAGGTCAAATTCCTCAGTTGTAAATGTCAGCAGCACCGAATTCTCTTCCTGCGTTATCAAATACTCAGAAAAATTATAATCTTCCGGCAATTCCCGCTTAATATCGTCCATGCAGATTCTAATCATCGGTTTCCCTTCTTCATTTTCTGCAAATTCATAAATCCCAGTCTGCCAGATAAACAAATTTCCTTCTTTTGTAAAATGAAATTCCATATTTTCTATGTGATTTGGACAGTATACGCCATCAAAAACAACTTTAGATGCCAGAATTTTCTTTCCACTGCAGCCCGATAGAAACAACATCATAGACAATACGACCATACCTGCAACTCTGACCATAATCCACCTCATATAGTTCATTTTTGAAAACCAGAAAACCTTTTAATCATCATAACACAATGTCTTCATTCTGTAAAAGAATTTTCCGTTTAAAACAAGTCATCCGTTTTGCCATCTGATTTGTTCCCCCAAAATTAACGGATATTGTAAAATACAGTTCCCATCCAAATTTTCTTTCATCATATCAACTGCTGTAATTTGGTGGTTTTCATATGTCGTATAGTAGTAAATTCCTTTACTTGCATTACAGCAAGAAGTATAAATCGTAACCTCATATTTTCCGTTTCCTGTCTCGCAGCATCCCTTCTGTTGATTTACCGAACCTAAAATGTGAAAAAACTGGCTGATACTTTCTGATTCCAAATCACCGGAAACAGAATTCATTTTTACAAAAGCAGCACGAATAAAACGGGATATGGACGACAAATCTCCAGGAAGACCAATCGCCCCCATACCAAGACAGTACGGAACAAGTTTTAATTTATCAGAAAAATGATTCTGCGGTTCTTTTGGAGATAAATTCATATAATTACTTAACTGGAACATCATTTCGTTAAACGGCGG
>OFFJ01002592.1_pt1 | contig 11322 bp, 9 predicted proteins | sample 1521261 | NCBI WGS metagenome assembly OFFJ01 (sample SAMEA3504122, study PRJEB24116) | mouse gut metagenome | biome: mouse gut; feature: mouse-associated habitat; material: faeces | place: Denmark | collected 2011 | reverse complement strand
TTCTGGAATCTTTTGAAAGATGCAATTAATAATTCCATTGCGCCTCAAAAAGCATAAAAACAGACAATATCATTTTCAGACTGGCTTTCTTATGAAATGGTCAGCAATGAAAATAGGGAGTTTTTCCAAAAAAAGAGCCTGTTCCGGCTCTTTTCAACTCACCTTAATTCTTTTTTAATCCTTTGTAATAAGAATTACTTGTATAAAGCGCTGCCGCCGGATTGTGCCCCATCACTCTGTCCTTCGCGATCAGCGTTACCAGCGCATCCGAATACTTGTAAAATAAGCTGTCATGTCCTACGCAAAGCCCCATGACACCGCTGTCATACATACTGCCACAGCCCACATTTTACTTGACAAACCCTTTTCTCGTACGCTCAATACCATAGTTTTTGGCTACAGCACCTATGAGTGTTTTGCAATCTGTGCCTGCACATTGATTGCGGAAGACCTACTTCCATCTCACGAAAAGCATTGTCTCTCGGAGCCCTCTATTCTTGAGATTGGCTATTTCATTAATACCCTTCAATTCTTCGCTGTTTTCTTAATTGATACCGTTTTTCCCCTCCATCCCATTCCTTTTTTTCTTTCTCTGTTTCAATCTCTACTCCTGATACTCTAACTGGACATCCATTTTCATCAATCGCTACCATAACGATATATGCATGATTGATACTCCTTCTCTTGCCATCATCACCCTCAATATAGGCATCGACTCTTACTTCCATAGATGTTTTTCCCACATAGGTAAGTTTGCCTATCAATACTACCATATCATTCAGATATGCGCCTGATTTAAAATTCAGATTATCCACTGCCGCCGTCGTTACACACATTCCACAATGTCTTCTTGCAACAATTCCTGCCAATTCGTCCATCCACTGCATCAGCACGCCTCCAAAGAGTCTGCCAAAACCATTAATATACTGAGTGCGGATAATAAACACTTGCTCAGTCATAGAATCTTTTACACGTTTCCTTCTCTGCATACTCCACTCCTCCAATAAAAACCATTGTAAAACTTCCTGTAACAAAGGTTATTCCATGCGGCAATGATGCATGCGCCATTGCAAATATCAGCCACTTCTTTTTATACGTTTATTTAAACGAAGAACACACTTGCCATAGCAGCCACGATCGGTGCTACTAATGAAAGCCAAAAAATTGGTTTGTACGCCCTTTTATGATCCAGACCGGATACTGTCAACGCGACAATAACTCCCGTATTCCACGGCACAGTATCAAAACCTCCCGCCGCTGCACATACTGTCCTGTGTATCCATTCCGGTGAAAGTCCGGCTGATAACCATGTATCTGAAAACATTTCCAGTATCATCGTAATTGCCCCTGATGCAGATCCGCATACTAATGCAACAATATTAGTAGATGCTACAACAGACAATGCCGTTGCCGCCTTAGACGAACTTGAAAAAGAAAGCAATACCTCCTTAATCATCCCAAATGCATCTGTTACGGCCACCACCTGTGCAATACCTACGATACAGGCAACTCCCACCAATGGTTTAATTCCTGTATCTGTTCCAATATTCATACATTCTAAAAGTTTCCCCGATACTGACTTGTAAAACAGAATAATTGCTGCCACAACTCCTAATGTCAGACCAAAGATCGGCTCTAGCCCTAACACGTTGATCGAGCCCAGACAAATAACAATCGGTATGATAGAAACCAGTAAGCCCGGTGCTTTTTCCTGAAGTGCCTCATCATTTGCATCAGTAACCTCTGGCGGCAGTGAATTTTGCTTCCAGGGTGTTCTTTTAATGCTCTTATATTCCAGATATAAATATCCTGCACAGAATAAATAAAACACAACTGCCATCGCGATACTCATCACTGGAGCCGCCATCAAATTTGTTCCCAGAACATTAGTCGGCAGAATATTATGAACCTGAAGTCCTCCGGGCCATATCAATTCCGGAGGCACGATGCCCATTAGCGTAATACCCGGCCACAAATACCATGGAGTCCCTGTTTCTTTAAATATCGGTCTTGACAAAGGAAGTAATACAAAATATACAACAAATGCTGATATACCTCCCCATGTCAGTAACGATGTCACGATAACATACCCTAACAACGACCATTTATTTCCCATCTTTGTTACTACCGTATTTCCGATTCTCCATGCCGCACCACTCTCGTCAAACAACTTTCCCAATATAGCGCCTGCAACAAATATCAATAGATTGGGGGCGGCAAAACTGCCTACCCCATTAGTAAAAGTCCCGGTAAATACTTCTACTAAATTCAATCCACTTGTGATAGAAATAATTAATACACAAACAACACTTGTATATATAACGCTCCAATTTTTGTATACTGCAAATGTCATGAATGATAATGATGCAATAATCCCAACTAACCCAATAATAATAGATCCTGTCATCTTCTTCTCCTTATAATAATACTCTTCTTATCGGTATTCGTAAAATCCTCTTCCTGACTTTTTGCCCAGCATTCCAGCATTTACCATTTTCTTAAGCAGCGGACAAGGCCTGTATTTGGGATCGCCCATTTCTTCATATATTTTGGTCATACTCGCAAGAAGTGTATCGAGTCCTGTATAGTCGGCTAACTCAAGCGGTCCCATCGGCCAGTTGCATCCAAGCTTCATTGCTGTATCCACATCCTTTGGACTATTTCCTTCCATCACAAGATAGATTGCCTCATTACGCATCGGTTCAAAAATGCGGTTTACAAGAAATCCTGCTGTATCCGGTGCCTTGACTGTTGTTTTTCCGATCGTCTCGCCAAACTCAAATGCTTTCTTTTCCACATCATCCGAAGTCAGAAGTCCCGGGATGATTTCCACCAGACGCATTGCAGGAACGGGCATAAAGAAGTGTGTTCCGACTACTCTTTCCGGATGTTTTGCCGCACTGGCAATTTTTGTGATAGACATCCCGGATGTATTTGTACAAAGAATTGCCTTCTCATTTATAATATCATCAAGCTGCGCGAAAATTTTCAACTTGATATCCATATTTTCCGTTGCTGCCTCTACAACAACATCTACATCCTTACCATCCTCATAACTTCCCGATGTTGTAAGAAGTTTTAACGCCGCATCCTTATCCTCCTGTTTGATCTTTCCTTTTTCAATCTTTCTCTGAAGAAAATGTTCAATATTGGCAGCGCCTTTGTCTGCGACCTCCTTTGATATATCTACCAACAGCGTATTAACTCCATGCTCGATACATGTCTGGGCAATTCCGCTTCCCATGATTCCAGCGCCTACTACCATTACTTTATTGATACCCATTATTTTTGTCCTCTCTTTCATTTGCTCTTTTATTTTATCCTTACTTTACCTGTTCCACAAATTCTACCAAAACACCCAATCCGTATCTTGGCCGCAAAAAATTAACAATAATGCCTCCGGCCCCTTTTACCGCACTATCTTCTAGCATTTCCATTCCTTTTTTAGTAAATTCGGCCTTTGCAGCTTCCACGTCCTCAACCTCGAATGCGATATGATGGAGTCCGCCCTTGCCATTGCGATACTCCGTAAGAACACCCTCCGTTGGGATGATCAGCTCAATCGGACTCTCGTCTTTTGAATATTTTGTAAATAAGCAGTGTGCGTGATACGCATCTACATATTCCATATAGTCTTTTTCAAGTCCGAACTGCTCCATAAATGTCTCCGCCTTTTCCATATTGCTCATGATAATGCCTACATGATGCAGTCTCATCGGTTTCATATCTATCATCCTCCTACTTTTTACCGTTATTGGCGATAATCTCTTTTAGTCCAAATACGCCTTCTTTATAAACCGCCGTATCAGTATACTTTAGCTCGTCTGCGATCAATGGTTCAAATTCCATCTGGTCTAAGATATCCTTTTGAAGATCAAGACCCTTCGCTATTTCAATCAACATCGGACCGTTTTCCGTAAGCTTAAATACCGCCCTCTCTGTCACATAGAGCATATTCTGTCCGTTTGCCAGCGCGATTTTTCCGTTGTATGAAATCTGCTGTACCTTTTTCACCAGCTTTTTAAATCTGCCTTCCTGCTCTATCTTCATCCCTTCATCAGAAAAAGCTGTTTTTAATCCTCCTCCGGTAAATGTAGAACAGAAGATCACATTCTTTGCAGTAGCAGTAATGTCGATAAATCCGCCGGCTCCGGGAGCCTTCGGTCCCATCTTTGTCGCATTGACATTTCCGTCCTGATCCATCTCGCCGGCCCCCATAAATGTAAAGTCGATTCCTGTTCCGTTGTATAGCTCAAACTGCCGGTCATGCGGTATCAAAGCCTGTGCGTTCATTGAAATACCAAAATCAATTGTTTTCTGCGGTGTTCCTCCATAAACCCCTGATTCCACAGTTACCATTACATCATCCGCCAGATCCTCTTCTGCAATGATCGCACCAACAACATCATTAGGAATTCCTGTGCCGATATTAATGATCTGATCTGGAAGAAGTTCCATCATGGCCCTGCGTCCGATCGCCTTCCTCTCTGTCAGAGGAATTGTCTCAACCGCCTGCTCCGGGGCAAGACTCTGTCCCGAATAAGAGGGATCATAATACCAGGAACGTGTCTGCCTGTGATCCTCCTGCGGATTATCACAAACCACTACTGCATCTACAAGAACTCCAGGTATCACCACTTCCTTCGGGCTTAATGAGCCGGACTTTACTATCCTTTCTACCTGAACAATGACCTTGCCTCCCCAGCGTTTTGTTGCCATCACAGCGGGCAGGACCTCCAAAACCATCGCCTCATGGGCAGTACTGATATTGCCGTTTTCATCTGCGAAAGTCCCCCGAACCAGCAGGGTATGTATCGGAACTGCTTTATATTGCAGATACTCCTCGCCGTCAATCTCAACAAGTCCTACTTCATTGTATCCGCAGTCCTTCGTCTTTTGGTTCATCTTTCCGCCTTCGATACGAGGATCAATATATGTGCCAATTCCTACTTTTGAAAGTTTCCCGGGCTCTTTTAATGCCATGCTGTGAAACATATTGGCCATCTGTCCCTGAGGAAGATTAAACGCTTCTATCTTATTGCCGGCAATCAAATCCATCATCCTTGCCGATTGTCCCCAGTGTCCTCCTATCACTCTTTTTAATAAGCCTTCGTGTGCAAAATGCGTCATACCGCCCGGCATCCCAATGGATGCCTGACCACATGTATGAAAATAAGTCAGATCTCTCGGATGCCCCTGCTCGAGGAATCTGCTTTCGATCTCTTTCAGTATCGTTTCACTGGCAGAAATCAATGTCATACCTATGGTGCAGACTGTCGAGCCATCTTTGATCAAATTTACTGCTTCTTTTGCAGTTAATACTGCAGGTTTTTTCATTATTCTTTTCTCCTTTCCTCCGCACGCCTGCGTAACTCAGCTTTCCTTACCTTTCCATTCTGCGTTACAGGCAACGCTGCCATGGATTCTACGAAAACCGGGCACTCATAAGTAGCTATTTTTATCCTTAAATACTTTTTCAAAGCCTCCAAATCAATCTCTTCTCCTTCTTCCGATATGATAGCCGCCGCCGGAACTTCCCCGTATCTTTCATCACTTACAGCATATACGGCCGCCTTTTTAATACCGGGATATTGAAGAATCACTTCCTCAATCTGTATCGGAAATATCTTTTCCCCACCCCGATTAATAATGTCTTTTAAGCGATCGATAACAAATACATGTCCTTCCTCGTCCATATATCCAACGTCTCCGCTATACATATTAGAATCCGGCAATCCCTGAAGCTTCCAGCGACCTCTGGCAATACACGGGCCGCAAAATACTATCTCCCCGATTTCTCCGGGCTTTAACTCATTATGTTCAGAATCAACAACCGTCATATGCACATTCGGCACCGCCTTAAGAGGACCTTTATGAACTGAAGACAGTGTCCCTGCCCCCGCCGTTTCTGTCATTCCATAAGCCAGATGCAAGGTGGCATTCGGCGCCAGACTACAGAATTTATCCATATTCTCCCGGCTTATCGGAGCTCCTCCGCATACAGCTACCCGCAAAGATGACAGATCCTTTTCCGGGCAGTTGCTATCAATCATCTGTAAGTAGATTGCCGGAACCGAATGAAAATGCGTAGCTCTGTATTTCTTAATCTTCCTAAGTACATCTTCCACATGGTAAAACTCTGACAGCACCACCGTCGCACCCATATAGATGAAGTGTGTTGTTACGCAGCTCAACCCTAATATGTGAAACAGCGGAACAGACAGTACAGTAATGTCTGATTCATCCAGCTTTTGTACTTCCTGATACCCATACGCCGCCTCCAGTATGTTGCGATGTGTAACCATAACTCCCTTCGGCATCCCTGTCGTTCCTGAAGTGTGCATAATGATAGCGGTATTTTCCGGATTTTGTACACAGGAAATCGGCACATCCATATCTTCCCGGTCGAAATCTGTCAATTCGGTCAATATCTTACCAATCCCTATACGTTCTGCCGTATCCTCTATCTTATCAAGCCATCTGGAATCACTGATGATCAACTTAACATCCATGGTTTTTAAAAGATCAGCAATTTCTCTTTCCCGAAATTTGGTATTGATCATGACAGCAATACATCCGATCTTCATGGCTGCATAAAAAGCAGTCACCATATTTGCACTGTTCACCATCAAAAACCCTATCTGTTCCTGCTGCTTCAACTGATATTTCACATGAAGGACCTGAGCCAGTTCGTCCACTCTTTTTAACAATTCCTGATATGTCACTTCTTCCTTGTCGTCTATAATAGCCTTTTTATCAGGATATTTTCTGGCCGACTCTTTTAACGTATCATAAAGATTATGATACGGCTTATGATAATCTTTGATGTAATACTCTTTCATATCGCTCCTTCCCCCTCAAAAATCCTGCTGCATGCGATCAGTCTAATCACACAATTCAAGCAATACTGCCAGACCCTGACCACCGCCTATGCAAAGCGTAGCCACACCATACTTCTCATTTCTTCTTACCATTTCATTCATCAGCTTGATCGTGATGATACAGCCGGTAGCTCCAATCGGATGTCCCATAGAAATACCACTTCCGTTTACATTTACTTTTTCTACATCTAACCCAAGCTCACGGATACAGGCCAACGACTGTGAAGCAAATGCTTCATTCAGCTCATACAATCCTATATCTTCTTTTGTAAGGCCTGTTTTCTCTAACAGTTTTTTTACCGCCGGGATAGGACCAATTCCCATATATGCAGGATCCACGCCTGCAACTGCTGCTGCCGCAATTTTTACGATCGGCTTAATTCCCCTCTTTTTTGCCTCCTCTTCTTTCATTAACACTACTGCAGCTCCGCAGTCATTAATACCAGAGGCATTTCCTGCCGTCACGGTTCCGTCTTTTTTAAAGGCCGGTCTTAATCTTGCAAGCTTTTCAACGGTTGAATTCTCACGAATATATTCATCCTCGGCAAATATCTTTGTTTCTTTCCGGTTAACTTTTACTTCTACAGGCACAATCTCATCTGCAAATTTGCCAGCTTTTCTTGCAGCAGCCGCACGCGTCTGGCTAAGCACGGCATATTTATCCTGATCTTCTCTGGTAATCTGATATCTTTCTGCTACATTTTCAGCAGTAATACCCATATGATCTCTTGTTATCGGATCAGATAGAGCAGTAATCAGGCCGTCTTCTAATTCCCCATGTCCCATACGGTATCCAAACCTCGCATTTCTCAGATAGAAAGGAATATTTGACATGCTCTCACCGCCTCCGGCAACTGCTATATCGCAAAATCCATTGTCTATCTCCATAGCTGCTGTATAGATCGCCTGAAGACCTGATGAGCAAAGTCTGTTTACTGTCAGCGCCGATGCCTCATACGGAATACCTGCCTTTATGGATGAAACTCTTGCCATAAATGCATTTTCAGCCGCCTGACCTACACATCCCATAACCACCTCATCTACATCCTCTGGTTTAATCCCGGCCCTTTCTACAGCAGCCTTAATTGCAATTCCCCCAAGATCCGTGGCCTGTAAATCTTTTAATGAGCCTCCAAAGCTTCCGATTCCTGTTCTTGCTCCTGATACGATAACAATATTTTCCATGTTATGGATTCCTCCTCTTCTTGAATTTGTTTTTCTTTCTGACAAATATGTTAGCTGTTTTAGATTTGAATTTCTATTCGCTAAACAAATAGACTTCATATGAATTTTTCATGATAAGCAAACAATTTCTTTTTGATTTTTTGCTCCATTTTTCACGCTTGATTTTTTTCAGGATATTTATAATCTGAGGTTTATGAAATTTTGTGTCATTTTTATCCCTCTGTTTTCATGCATTCTGCACAAAACAAATCTGCTCTTGTAATACTCATGACAAAATGTCCGTTTTGGCGCCATTTCAAACTTTTTGCCTTTTATGAAATTTTATGTCATTTTATTTCCCTTCATATTTCTGACTTTTGACACATAAAAAACGCGTCTATGAATCTCTTCATAGACACGCCATTTTTATCTCCGGCTTATATTGCCCTTCACTATTTTGTTTTATATTATTTTTCCCACACTATCACGTATTGTTATCTTCGGCCTGAAAACCACCGAATTTTCTTCACTCATTTCATTCTTTATATTAAAAAGAAGCATAGCCGCCGCTTTCTTTCCCATTTTAACCGGATCTGCACCGACTGTTGTGAGTTTTCTTCTTTTTGATATCGGTGTATCGTCATAACACACGACGCTAAGATCCTCCGGCACCTTTATGCCATAAACCTCCAATGCCTCCATCAATCCATCTGCCATAAGATCATTTCCGCAAAATACTGCTGTATAATCAAGACCTTTTTTCACAATATAATCCGCATACCTATATCCGCTTTCCCAATCAAGATTTCCGATATATATGCTATTATTCGTTACCACTAAGTTCCGATCACGCATAGCATCTGCATATCCGCGCTTTCTTTCGCATGCCGTAGTGGAATACGTACTGCCTGCCAGATGCCCAATTTTTTTATGTCCCATCCCGATCAGATAGTCCGTGATCATATAAGCCCCCTGATAATTGTCACTGCGGATCGTATTAAAATCGGCAAATCTGATTCCCCGGTTCAAAAACACAACCGGCTTATGACTTTGTTCCAACAGATTACACAAATCATTCTCTCCACGGACATTGATAAATATAATTCCTGCATAGTTTTCATTTACAGCCATTTTTACGTAGTCATCTTCATCCTTAATCTTATTGCCGCTGTATCCGATCAGTGTTATATAGTTATCCTTTGCTAGTTCATAGTTTATGGCGCGAATTATTTCCATATAATACCAATTATCTAAATCTCCGACAATAATCATAATCGTCCTGCGGCTTAATTTAGAAGACCGAAGCTCCATGATATTAGTCCGGTAATTGTATTCTGTCAGCAATTCTTCAATTGCCTTTCGGGTATCTTCCTTTACATTCCCCTTATTTGTAATTACTCTGGATATTGTCGAACAAGAATAACCACTGATCTCTGAGAGTTCTTTAATTGTAATACCCATTGTTCTTCCTTCCCACGCTAGATCCGACCTTACTTTCTGGATAAAGCATTAGATATTTATTTCCTTTGAAATATCCGTCCCGAAAAGAATACTTTTATCCCCACTCAGTGAGAAAATGCGCTCCGGCATAATCTCCATCTCTTTCCACATTCCTTCCGTCCTCTTCAAACTGTTTTCCAAACCCAGATTCTATTCTTGTACATTATAGCAACTAAGTTTCTGTACAAGCGCTTTTCTTTAATTTTTATCTGCCGTCATCATTTTGATTACAAGCAATGTACCGATTATCAGCACTATTCCTACCACAAGCGAGATAACAGCCACAAGCGCACCTGCCATAAAATTCTGTAAGATTCCGGCAATCAGATAAGTAATGCAGGACACTACCGCCACCGTAACCGCATAAGGTAACTGCGTCGTCACATGGTTAACGTGATTGCACTGCGCTCCTGCAGACGCCATAATGGTCGTATCCGATATTGGCGAGCAGTGGTCGCCGCACACTGCCCCTGCCATACACGCAGAGATCGACATAATCATCATCGTCTCATTTTTCCCAACAAATACTGCAACTACAATCGGGATCAGAATACCGAAGGTTCCCCATGATGTTCCGGTCGCAAATGCAAGGAAGCACGCTACAAGGAAGATAATCGCCGGAAGGAGGCTCAAAAGCCCTGTGGCATTTTTAACGACCGCCGCCACATACTCTTTCGCACCGAGGCTGTCTGTCATGGCCTTCAATGTCCATGCAAACGTAAGAATCAAAATTGCCGGAACCATCGCCTTAAATCCCTCTGGAATACAGGCCATGGACTCGCCGAATTTCAGCACCTTCCGTACCGCATAGAACACAATCGTAATCACGAAAGCAAAGAAACTGCCAAGCATCAGTCCCACAGACGCATCACTTCCTGAAAATGCTTCTACAAAGCCTGTGCCGCTAAAGAATCCGCCGGTATAGATCATACCGATGACACAGCAGATGATCAGTACAACTACCGGGAATATCAGGTCAATGACTCCTCCCTTGCTGTCGTCTACTTCTTCCTCCGCATTTGCATAAGGACGATCCGGAGTAGTGTAAAGATCACCCGCCCTTGCATTGGTCTCATGCAGTTTCATTGAACCGTAATCCATTTTCAACAACACAATCGTTACCATCATAACAATTGTAAGAAGCGCGTAATAATTAAACGGGATTGCACGGATAAAGATGGAAAACCCGTCCTCTCCCTCTACAAACCCGGTAACTGCCGCCGCCCAGGAAGAAATCGGAGCAATAATACACACCGGCGCCGCCGTCGCATCAATCAGGTAGGCAAGCTTAGCCCTCGACACATTATGCTTGTCCGTAACCGGACGCATAACGCTGCCTACTGTCAAACAGTTAAAATAATCGTCGATAAAAATCAGCACACCAAGGAGAATCGTTGCAAGCTGCGCTCCCACTCTGCTCTTGATATGCTCGCTGGCCCATCGTCCAAATGCAGCAGAGCCTCCCGCCTTGTTCATCAGGCAGACCATGATTCCAAGCACCACCAGGAACACTAAGATTCCCACGTTATAGCTGTCGGACAATACGCCTACAATACCATCCTGAAATACATGAGTAATTGTTGTCTCAAAGGTAAATCCAGAATAGAAGATTCCCCCAATCAGTATTCCGACGAACAGGGAGCTGTATACCTCCTTCGTAATCAATGCCAGAGCAATGGCAACGATAGGCGGTATCAGCGACCAAAATGTTGCGTACATATTCGGCACATACTCCGCAGCTTTGTCTGCCCCCAATACGGTAACAGAGCCACATGCC
>OFFJ01002591.1_pt1 | contig 11335 bp, 9 predicted proteins | sample 1521261 | NCBI WGS metagenome assembly OFFJ01 (sample SAMEA3504122, study PRJEB24116) | mouse gut metagenome | biome: mouse gut; feature: mouse-associated habitat; material: faeces | place: Denmark | collected 2011 | reverse complement strand
CGATGAGGCTGCGGTCCGCCTTCAGACGGAAGGGGGCGTAGCCCGGAGGAGGCGGAGGCGTTCCTCCGCCTGGATAACGGCAGCGTGCCCACCGCCATCCAGCGAAACCCCCTGCGCTGTACGCCGGAGGAGCTGGTTTCCTCCCTGGAGGCGGCGGGGGCGAAGCTCACGCCCCACCCCCTGCTCCCGGACTGCTGGTATATGACCGGCGGCGGGGACGTGCAGGCCATGGAGGCGTTCCAAAAGGGCTTTTTCCAGGTCCAGGACCCTGCGGCAAAGGCGGCGGTCCTCGCGGCGGGGCCCAGGCCCGGGGACCGGGTGCTGGACGTCTGCGCCGCCCCCGGGGGCAAGAGCTTTGCCGCCGCCATCCAGATGGAGGGCCGGGGGGAGGTTGTCTCCTGCGACCTCCACCCCCACAAGAAGAAGCTGATTCAGGCCGGGGCGGACCGCCTGGGCCTTGAAAATATTACCCCCATGACCGCCGACGGTAAGGCGTTCCGCCCCGAGTGGGAAAGCGCCTTTGACCGGGTGCTGGTGGACGCCCCCTGCTCCGGCCTGGGAGTTATCCGGAAGAAGCCGGATATCCGCTACAAGGACCCCACCCAATTGGCGGGCCTGCCCCGGGTGCAGCGGGCCATCCTGGAGAATGCGGGACGGTACGTGAAGCCCGGCGGCGTGCTGCTGTACGCCACTTGTACGGTCCTTCCTGAGGAAAATGAAGAAATCACGGCGGATTTCCTGTCCCGCCGCCCGGAATTTGCTTTGGAACCGTTCCGCCTGCCGGGACTGGACGGAGAAAACGGCGGCAGCATAACCCTGTGGCCGCAGCGCCACGGGACGGACGGATTTTACATCTGCAGGATGAGGAGATCATGAAAACAGACATACGATCCATGACCCTGGAGGAGCTGACGGAGGCCTTGAAAGCGCTGGGCGAACCCGCTTTTCGGGGCAAGCAGGTTTTTACCTGGCTCCACCGGGGCGTGCGCTCCTTCGATGAGATGAGCGACATATCCAAGCCCCTCCGGGAAAAGCTGGCGGGGACATACCGGGTGGGCGGCCTGACCGCAGCCCGGAAGCAGGTTTCCCGGGATGATGGCACGGTCAAGTACCTTTGGGAACTCCATGACGGCAACTGCATTGAGACGGTACTCATGCAGTACCGCCACGGCAACACCGTGTGCATTTCCAGCCAGGTGGGCTGCCGCATGGGGTGCGCCTTCTGCGCCTCCACCCTTGGGGGGAAGGTCCGGGACCTGACGCCGGGGGAGATGCTGGAGCAGGTGCTGTTTACCCGGACGGACAGCGGCCTGAGCGTGTCAAATATCGTGCTGATGGGCATCGGAGAGCCGATGGATAATCTGGATAATGTGCTGAAATTCCTGGAGCTGGTGAACCATCCTCTTGGATTGAACATCGGGATGCGGCATATCAGCCTGTCTACCTGCGGTGTGCTTCCCGGCATCCGCCGCCTGGGGTCTCTGGAGCTGCAGCTGACCCTGTCGGTTTCCCTCCATGCGCCGGACGGGGAAACCCGGAGCCAAATCATGCCGGTAAACCGGGCCTATGGTGTGGACGAGCTGTTTGCGGCCTGCCACGAATACTTCCGGAAGACGGGCCGCCGCATCAGCTTTGAATATGCCATGATTGACGGCGTAAACGACGCGGACTGGCAGGCGGACCTGATCGTCAAAAAGCTTCGGGGTATGCCGGGGCATGTAAACCTGATCCCCCTCAACGACGTAGCGGAGAGTCCTCTGCGGCCAAGCCGCCGGGTGCGGCAGTTCCAACGGCGGCTGGAGGAGCAGGGGGTGACCGCCACCGTGCGGCGCAGCCTGGGCGGCGATATCGACGCCAGCTGCGGCCAGCTGCGGCGGAAGGCCATGGAGCAGGAAAGAGAGGAGAGGGAGCAATGATGAACATCTGGGGCATGACCGACATCGGTCTGGTACGGCGGGAAAATCAGGACGCCTATGCCGTCCGGATCAGCGAGGAGACAGGCTTTACCATCTGTGTGGTCTGCGACGGTATGGGCGGGCCGGGCGGCGGGAAGCTGGCCAGCCGGCTGGCGGTGGATACCTTCCAGAATACCTGCCTGGGCAATCTCCGGCGGGATATGACCTGGGAGCAGGTCCGGGAGGTGACGGCTTTCGCCGTGGCCTCCGCCAACACCGCCGTCTATGAGCGCTCCTGCGCCGGCGACGGGCTTCGGGGCATGGGGACCACCCTGGTTTCCGCGATCCTGCGGGATGGGGACGCTCTGGTGGACAACGTGGGAGACAGCCGGGCCTATGTCATTCGCGGGAGCGGGGGAATCACCCGGATCACCAGGGACCACTCCGTAGTGGAGCGGCTGGTGGAACAGGGGAACATCACCGAGGAGGAGGCCCGCATCCACCCCAACCGCAACCTCATCACCCGGGCACTGGGCCCGGACCGGGAGGCGTGCAGCGACAGCTACACCGTCTCTCTGGAGCCGGGGGACTGCCTTCTGCTGTGTACCGACGGACTCACCGGAACGGTAACGGACCAGACGCTGGCCCAGGAGATTCTGCGCGGCACGGAGGACAATCGGTGTCTCGACCGGCTGCTGGAGCTGGCGAAGGAGCAGGGCGCGCCGGATAATGTGACCGCCGTGCTGCTGCGCCGGCAGTGACCGGGATAGAAAGGAACGCTTGACTATGGAACGATACATAGGAAAGATGCTGGATAACCGCTATGAGATCCTGGAGGTTATCGGGACCGGGGGCATGGCGGTGGTATTCAAGGCCAAGTGCCACCGGCTCAACCGGATGGTGGCCATCAAGATGCTGAAAAAAGACCTCAGCGAGGATGCGGAGTTCCGCCGCCGGTTCCACGATGAGTCTCAGGCTGTCGCCATGCTCAGCCACCCCAACATTATGGCGGTGTACGACGTGAGCCGCCGGGGGGACATGGACTATATTGTCATGGAACTTATTGACGGCATTACCCTCAAGCAGTACATGGAGCGGCGGGGAAGGCTGAACTGGCCGGAGTCCCTCCACTTCATTTCCCAGATCATGAAGGGACTCAGCCATGCCCACAGCCGGGGGATTGTTCACCGGGATATCAAGCCGCAGAACATTATGGTCCTCCGGGACGGCACGGTGAAGGTGACGGATTTCGGCATCGCCTTTCTCTCCAACGGCTCCAACCCGTCCAACGAGGCAATCGGCTCCGTACACTACATTTCTCCGGAGCAGGCCAAGGGAGACTACACCGACAACCGCAGCGATATCTACTCCGCCGGCGTGGTACTTTATGAGATGCTCACCAGCCGGCTGCCCTTTGAAGGTTCGGACCCGGTGAGTGTGGCCATCCAGCATTTTAGTGCGGTGCCCCTGAGCCCCCGGGAGATCGACCCGGAGATTCCGGAAGCGCTGGAACAGATCTGCATGAAGGCCATGGCTCCGGACCGGAACAAGCGCTACTCCACCGCCGACGAGATGCTGGCGGACCTGGAGGCATTCCGCAAAGATCCCAACATCAACTTTGAATATTCCGCCGAGGAGCTGCGGCGGGAGACGGGCGGCGGAGATGAGCCGACCCAGTATATCCCAAATACGGGGGTGACCAGAACGAAACAGAATCATTATACGCCGCCTGTCGAGGACGATGATGACGACGAGTATTACGATAAGCCCAGGAGCAACTGGTGGAAGATATTGATCCTGATCCTGATTGTGGCCGGTGTGGGGTATTTCGGCGTTCTGAAGATGTACAACAGCATTATGGACAGCTTCCAGCATGAGGAGATTCCGGAATATCAGGTCCCCAGCGTTGTAGGCATGACCATAGAGGAGGCCGAGGAGCTGGAGACGGTCAAGGGTATATTCGAGCTGGTGGAAGAGAGCCATGAACACAGTCTGGAGTATCCGGAAGGCCAGATCATCCGTCAGAGCCCGGAGGCCGAACGGGTTCGCAAGAATGCCGGCGGCGAGCTGATTCCCATCAACGTTACGGTCAGCCTGGGGTCTCGTTCCGGGGAGATGGTGACGGTAGTGGGAGACGAGGCCCGCTCCGCCCGCCTGCGCATCCAGCAGACCCAGGGGCTCAGCGAACTCCACCTGAACATTGTGGAGGCTCCGGAGCAGGAGTTCCACGATGAGATCGAGGCCGGGTGCGTCATCCGCACCGAGCCGGCGGCAGGCACCCTCCTCAAGGAGGGGGACACGGTGACGCTGTATGTCAGCAAGGGCCCGAAGATCATCTATTCCACCATGGTGTCCTGCTTGGGCGAGACCGTGGAGTGGGCACAGGATCAGATGAATTCCCTCAATCTGGTGGCGGAGTTCACCAAAGTGGAAAGCTCCGAGCCGGAGGGTACCGTTCTGACCCAGAGCATCGATACTGGCGAGGAAGTGCCGGAGGGCACTACCGTTACCTTCACCTATAGCGACGGGGAGAAGCTGCTGGAGTATCCGATCACCTTTGACGTACCCTACAGCGAGGAGCCCGTCCTGCTGCAGCTTTTCCTGGACGGCCAGGTCATTGCCGACCAGGAGGTGCCCGGCGATTACGGGACCTTCTCCCATACGCTGCGGGCCAAGGCGGGCAGCCACCGCCTGCAGATCTACGCCGCCAACAAGCTGTTCTGGGACGAGGAGATCCTGTTCCAGTGAGCAGGGGGAGGATACGAAAGGCCCTCAGCGGCTTCTACTACGTGGACGTGGACGGCCGGACCGTCACCTGCCGCGCCCGGGGAAAATTCCGCCAGGAGGGCCGCAGCCCTCTGGTGGGCGACTGGGTGGAGGTGAAGGAGACCGGCGAAGGCGAGGGCATGGTCTGGGAGATCGAGCCCAGACGAAACGCCTTTGACCGTCCGGCGGCGGCCAATGTAGACCAGCTGGTAGCGGTCGCCTCCCTGGCCGTACCGGTGACGGACCCGTTTCTCATCGACCGGGTGTCCGTCATCGCCGCCCTGAAGGGCTGCGGCGTGGTGGTCTGCGTCAACAAGTGCGACCTGGCGGCGGGGGAACCGCTTGCGGAGATCTACCGCGCCGCCGGATTTCCTACCGTCTGCACCAGCGCGGAGACCGGGGAGGGCATCCCTGAGCTGACAGAGCTGCTGCGGGGGAAGCTGTCCGTCTTCACGGGCAACTCTGGCGTGGGGAAGTCCAGCCTGCTCAATGCCATCCAGCCCGGATTCTCCCTTCAGGTGGCGGAGGTCAGCCAGCGGCTGGGCCGGGGGAAGCACACTACACGCCACGTAGAGCTGTACCGTCTGGACTGCGGCGGTGAAGTGATCGACACACCGGGCTTCGGTTCCTTTGACGCTCAGGATCTGGATCTGGAGTTGAAAGCGCATCTGCCGGAGACCTTCTTGGAATTCCAGCCCTACCTGGATCAGTGCCGTTTCGTGGGGTGCAGCCATACGAAGGAAAAGGGGTGTGCCGTCTTGAAGGCTGTAAAGGCCGGGGCGATCCCCCGCAGCCGCCATGAGAGCTATATCCGGCTGTATAACGAGCTGAAAGAGGTCCGTGCCTGGTCTGCGCCCAGGCGGTAACGCCGGGGATAATAAAAACGAAACAGGCCCCCGCTGGAGATATATTCTCCGGCGGGGGCCTGTTGTTCTGTTTATTGGGCGCTTTTCCTCTGGATGAAGCCCTTGGCCCGCCATTTGCCGGATCGCCAGCGCAAGGCCATGCACACCGCACGGATGCACTCGTCGCTGGCAAGCCCGATGTACGCGCCCACCGCCATCATGCCCAAATGGATCCCGAAGAACCATGTGCCGCCCACCATACATAGGTACATGAAAATCACCGCGATGATGGAAGTGAAGAGAGCGTCCCCGCTGGTCTTCAGCGCCTGACCGAATACCAGATTCGCAGCCCGTCCCACCTCCAGGGCGATGTCGATGACCAGCAGACGGCTGGCCAGGGCGATCATTGCCGGATCGTCCGTGAACATTCGGAGCAGGAAGCCGGAGCTGAGAGCAAACAGGACCTCCAGCCCCGCCGCGATGCCGATACCGATGCAGGCGACTCGTCTGGTGCCCCGGTCGCAGCTCTCGTAGTCCCCCTCGCCGATCCGCCAGCCGGTAAGGATGGCGTTGGCGTTGGCCAGAGCCGCCGCAGTACAGAAGGAGAAGTTGGATATTTGCACAGCGTATGCCCGGGCAGTCACATTGAGCCCCTCACTGTCCATCTGATTCAAAAACCGTATGGTCAGCGTCATAGCCACATGGTAGGCGGCGGTCTCCAGAGCCGAGGGCAGGCCAACACGGATGATCTGGGCGAAGACCTCCCGGTTTTTCATCCGCTCCGTGTCCTCCCTGGCCTTCACCAGAAACCGGGAGGCGGTCATGACGATGACCAAATTCAGCGCTCTGGAAATGACCGTAGCAGCGGCCACGCCCGCCACGCCGCTGTGGAAGACGAACAGGAAAACGGCGTTGAGGACCAGATTCGCCCCGTTGGACAGCAGGGCCGCCGCCAGAGGCGGTCTGGTGTGTCCAAAGGCCCGCAGATAGTTGGAGAAGACGGGGATCAGGGCGTTGAGGAAAAAGAAACTCCCGACAATCCGCAGATAGGTTTTGGCATAGTCCATCAGTAACGGCGCCGCGCCCACGATCTCCAGAACGTTCCCGGAGAAGGCAAACAGGAACAGAGACAACAGCGTTCCCACCGAGAGGCTGAAGACCAGCCCCAGCTGTCTGGCCTGATAGGCCACACCCGTCCGTCCTGCACCGATATACTGTGTCATGACGGCGGTCATGCCGGAGGACACAATGTTGAACATGATGATGAACAGGGAAGTGTAGGTGTTGGCCGTTCCTACGGCTCCCACGGCGGCATCGCCCACGGTGGAGAGCATGATGGTGTCCACCATGCCCGCCAGCATGGCACAGAGGGTCTCCAGCAGGATGGGGATGTAAAGCTTCGTGAAGGATCTCACGGATACCTGCATACTCATGCCTCCCGTCAGCTGAGTGCTTCCACCAGCACTGCCGTCTCATAGGCTCCCAGCGTACCGGAAAATTCCCGTCCGGCGATCAGATCGTACTTGCCTCGAAGCTCTAACAGGGAAGCGGTCCCCGCCTCTGTGTGAAAGACCAGAGCGGCCTGCTGCTCACCCAGCCGCCGCTCCATAAGCAGCAACCCCTCGCCGTCCTTTGCGTACTGCCTGACAAGAGTCCCCTCTGTCAGCACGGGGTTCTGGCGCCGGATCTGGACCAGCCGCCGGTACCATGCCAGCGTATCCCTGTCCTGCCGCGCCTCGTCCCACAGCATCCCCCGGCGGCAGTCCGAGTCGGAGCTTCCGTTCATGCCCACCTCGTCGCCGTAGTAGATCATAGGCATTCCGGGGAGCAGGAGCTGGAACGCCGCCGCCAGACGCTGCTTCCGGGGATCGTTCCCGGCAGAGTAGAGGAACCTGGCCGTGTCGTGGGTGTCGATGAAGTTCCAGAGATACCCCTCCACGTCCCGGTGCAGGTTCCCGCGGAGGAATCCAAGATCGCTGAGCAGCTCAGACGGGCGCAGGGTTCCCCGTGCCACCAGATCCCGGACCGCGTGGCAGAATGGGTAGTTCATCACACTGTCCCACTCGTCGCCCGCCAGGAAGTCGCCGGCGTAATGCCAGACTTCGCCCACAATCAGCGCATCCGGCTTCACCGCCTTGATCTCCCGCCGGAACCGCTTCCAGAAGCCGTGGTGGATCTCGTCCGCCACATCCAAACGCCAGCCGTCAATATCGCACTCTCTGATCCAGTAGGAGGCTACATCGATGGCGAAGTCTGCCGCCTCCTTGTTCCGCAGATTCAGCTTCGGCATCCCGCCCACGAAGCTGAATGTCTTGTAGCTGGGCCGTTCTCCACGCCTGGCGGTGAGAGGGAAGGATCTGGGATAGTACCAGTCTAGATATTTGGACCGCTCCTCTTTCTCCTTCAAATCCTGAAAAGCGAAGAAGTTCACGGAGGTATGGTTGAATACGCCGTCCAGAATGACATACATCCCCCGGCTGTGGGCCTTCTGGACCAGCTCCCACAGGTCCTCTTTGGTGCCAAAGGAGGGATCGATGGCATAGTAGTCGTCAGTGTTGTATTTGTGGCTGGACCCGGAACAGAACACGGGGGTCATATAGAGGATATCCACCCCCAGCTCACTGAGGTAGTCCAACCTGCCGATGATGCCCCGGAGGGAGCCCTGAAGGTCCGCATCCAGATCGATGGGGGCCTGATACCATACCTCGTCGGGCACCTCTTTGTCCGTGGCGAACCGGGAGGGGAATATCTGGTAGATCACCTTGTTCTTCGCCCAGCCGGGGAGGAGGAAGCGCTCCTCTTCCCGGAGGGTCTGGGGACAGTCAAACATCTGCTCTATGTCTGTGATGTAAGCGTCATGAAAGTCGTGGTTACCGAAGTATGTCACCTGACCGGAGGCATCCTCCAGCTCGAAGAAATACCGGAGACAGACCACGTCGATGGAAATGACGGCCTCGTAATAATCCCTGTACCGGTCCGAGCAGGCCAGTGTCATGTCGTATATCTGCCGGGTGTCCAAGCAGGAGACAGGGAGATATTTTTCCTGTACGTGGAGGCGGACCTTTGCCACATCCCCCCGTTTGGTCTCCAGCCGGACGAGGAAGCGTCCTTCCTCCACGGCGTAGCAGTAGTTGCTGTCTGCGAAATGTCTGATGGCTGCAAGCTCCATGCCCATGCTCCTTTGCTTCTCTGTGTTCTGCGCGTCCCGCTCTGCGAAAAACGGGGGATGCGATCTGCTTGCATTGTACGCTTTTCCGTGGTATGATTCTTGCAATATACCCCTGCATTTTTAACACAATCCTATTTATCAAACGACCTGCCGCCGGAGGAACGCCTATGGACTGCGCAGAGCTGCACGAAACGAAAATACATGGGAGCATTGCCTTTCCCTACAGCGTCTACCGCGGGCGCATTCCGGAGTGGATCCACTCATTCCCCCTGCACTGGCATGAGGGCTTTGAGCTGATCTACTGCGAGGCTGGGAGTATTCAGGCGGTCCTTTGGGGGCGGGCCTATACCCTTCGGGCAGGGGACCTGCTGGTGGTCCTGCCCCACGCAGTCCACTCCATCGAGCGTGCCGGACCGGCGGAGGGGGAATACTACAATATCATCTTCCACCCGTCTCTCTTCAAGGGCACCGGGGGAGACCCCTGCTACGACAAGTACGTCCTCCCCTTCGTGAACGGGGAGCGGACCATGGACTGCTTCCAGCCCGCAGGCTCCGCGTTCAACCTCGATGTGGCCCCCTGCGTCCTGCCCCTGATAGCCCACCGGAGAGAGAGCCACTCCACATATGAGCTGATGGTGAAATCGAACCTCTTCCAGCTCCTCTACCACATGACCCAGTACAGCGTCCCCGCTGCCGCCAGCGACGGCGGCCTGCGCCTGTCCTATAGCAGACTGAAGGGCGCGCTCTACTACGTCCAGAGCTGCTACGACAGGGAGGTCTCCATCCAGGAGGCGGCGAAACGGTGCGGTTTTTCGGAGAGCTACTTCATGAAGCTCTTCAAGGAGTTCACGGGTATGAGCTTCAACGCCTACCTGGTGGATTACCGTCTGGAGCTGGCGGCCAAGCAGCTGTCGGAGACGGACTACCGGGTGATCGACGTGGCGGAGAACTGCGGGTTCCACAACCACTCCTATTTCACCCGGGTCTTCCGGAAAAAGTACAATAAAACGCCTCTGGCCTACCGCAGGACAACCCGCTCCGGCGGGGAATAGGCCCCGTCCCCTGTCACCCGTCCGCCGGTCCCGTATATAATGACAGTAGACCAAGAGACAGGGGGGATGGAAATGCGATACTGCCGCTGGCTGGGGGTCTGCGCCCTGGCCCTGGGGCTGGGGATCCTGATCGCGGCGATCTTTCCCACGGGATGCCTCCTGTTCCTTGTGGCAATCCTGCTGATCGGATGCGGCTGGGGCTGTATGCGAAGGTAGAGGAAGGAGGCTGCTATGAAGATCGTCGTCGTCAAGTCCCCGAAATTTTTGAACGGCATTTTGAAAAGGATCTTCAAAATGAAGGAATGATATGGGCCGCCCTCCGCATAGAATGGGACCAGTAAAGGCCGCCATATGCAAAAGGAGGACGCCCAATATGGAATTGAAATTACAAAAAGCGGACCACGAATATTATGAGACCCTCCGCTTCGCCCCTTTTCCCTGCGAGACCATGCGGGAGAACATCGTGCCGGACAGCTGCGGAGACATTGCCCGGATCGTGGACACCACCGGCACGGTGTGCCTCACCGGCCGGGAGCTGACCGGGGACGGGCGCTTCTGCGCCAGCGGCAGCGTGGAGGCGTCGGTGCTGTACATACCGGAGAAGGAGGAGGGCCTGCGCTCCCTGCACTTTCAGATCCCCTTCCAGTGCTATGGCGAGGGACAGGGGGACGGAGCCTGTGAGGACCTGGACATCCGGGGGGAGCTGCGGAGCATCGACACCCGGGTCCTGAATCCCCGGAAGGTGCTGACCCGGGCCAATCTGGTGCTGTATCCCGCCATGAGCCGCCACGTGTCCCTGTCCGTAGCCACCGGCGTGGCCGGCGACGGGGGAGAGGGCGTCCAGATGCTGCGGGAGCAGAAGCAGACCCGTGTGGCGGCTGGCGTGCGGGAGAAGGAGTTCTCCTTCTCCGAGGAGCTTCCCCTGTCCCCGGGCCGGGGCGGCGCGGAGGAGATCCTGTCCACCCGGGTGGACGTCCGGGGGACCGACAGCAAGCTCATTGGCAGCAAGCTGGTGGTAAAGGGCTTCCTGTCCGTATCGGTGCTGTACCGGGAGACCGGCGGAAGGCTGGGATTTTTGCAGCAGGAGCTGCCTTTCTCTCAGATTCTGGAGGGCGGCGGCTTCGACGAGGAGGACGAGAGCGAGGCGGCCTACCGCCTGCTGAGCCTGGATTGCCGGGTGGGCAGCGAGAGCGCCCCGGACGACGCCTGCGTCATGACCCTGTCCGTGTCTCTCTGTGCCCGGGTGACGGTGTGGAAGCGGATGGATATCGAATTTATCGCCGACCTCTACAGCACCGCCGCTGCGGTCTCCTGCCAGACGGAGGAGCTGGAGCTGGGAGAGGACAGCCAGCAGAGCGTCCGGCGGCAGAACGTCCGGGAGCTTTTGGAGACCGTCCGCTCGGTGATTGACACGGAAATCGGCTGCGGCGGCGCCCAACGGGAGGGCGGCGAGTGGAAGATCCCCGTCTGGGCCCGCTGCCTGTACGTGGATGAGAACGAGGCCATGGGCAGCGTCCGAAAGGAGTTCACCGTATCCATCCCCGACGAACTGGAGGGCGGAGAGCTGGACTGCCAGGGCGAGGCCTCCTGCCGTGGGGACATCATCGC
>OFFJ01002590.1_pt1 | contig 11342 bp, 6 predicted proteins | sample 1521261 | NCBI WGS metagenome assembly OFFJ01 (sample SAMEA3504122, study PRJEB24116) | mouse gut metagenome | biome: mouse gut; feature: mouse-associated habitat; material: faeces | place: Denmark | collected 2011 | reverse complement strand
AGCCAGGGGAGATCATGGGGATGAAGCAAGGGATTGATAAAAGCACGCTGTTATATATTATGCAGGAAGAAAAAAGGATGAAATTGAAAGGCGGCATATATCACCAGACGCAGATAAAACTTGCCTATAACTCAAACCATATGGAAGGAAGCAGGCTGACAGAAGAGCAGACAAGATATATCTATGAGACAAATACGGTTGGATTAGATAAAGAACCTGCGAATATAGATGATATTATAGAAACAGTAAACCATTTCCAGTGTTTTGACTATATGCTAGATCATGCTATGGATATTCTGTCAGAGGATATGGTAAAGCATTTCCATGCATTGTTAAAAGCAAATACATCGGACAGCCGCCTGGAATGGTTCAATGTCGGGGAATATAAACAACGGCCAAATATGGTTGGGGAGTCTAAGACAACGCCGCCGAAGCAGGTAAAAAAAGAAATGGAAAAGCTGTTGTTTAATTACCGCCAGAAGGAATCCATTGGTTTTGAGGATATAGTGGAATTCCATTACTTCTTTGAGAAGATCCATCCATTTCAAGACGGGAATGGGAGGGTAGGGCGGCTTATCATGTTCAAAGAGTGCCTGAAACATAATATAACGCCGTTTATCATTGATGAAATGCATAAGCTCTATTATTACCGTGGATTGAAAGAATTTGGATCAGAAAAAGGGTATCTGACAGATACCTGCTTGTCAGCACAGGATAGGTATCAAGAATTATTGGATTATTTTAAAGCTTGAAAAATCAAAAAATAAGCAAAAAAATTAAAAAAATGAGTAAAAAATAGCATTTTTCAGCAAAAATAACGTAAAAAATCGTGTTTTTTGCTGAAAGTGGGTAAAAAACCAACATAATAACCTTTATAGTCAATAAGTTTAACATATTGATGTGTGGATGTAAAGGAAAATATTATGTTGGTTTGAAAGGTTAATGAAAGGAAAAATATAGAACCGTCTTTTCAGGCGGTATTTTTATGTTAAAAATAGGAGGAAATTATATTTCATGGAAAATGAATTCTTGATATTGCTACAAGCCAAACTGGACGAAGTAAAATCAAAGGGAAATATAAATACTGATATTGATAAGATACAGTCACAATTGAACAAATTAAAATTACAGGCAGAAATTGATCCTAATAGTATCAAGAATATCGTGCGGCATCTGTCGGAGATACAGGCCAGCCAGAGCCAGATTTCAAAAGCTGGGCAACAGATTGGAAGGACAATAGGGGACGGACTGGACAAAAGCCTTTCTTCAAGCCTGAATACTGTCAAACAGAATATTGCAAATATCTTAAATGGAATCTGGAAGCAGAGGCTTAACAGTTATGACCTTTCTAAATTATTTAATCTGAACCGTACTGGTATTGACAGTTCGGTAGTCCAGCAGGTGCGAAACCTGACAAATGAATTAAACATGCTTGCAAAGGAAGCATTAAAGACAAATTCAAATTCCTCGTGGGAAGGTATTATAAATAAGATTGGCTCATTATCTAGCGTCCTGAACCAGTTTGGTAAAAGCAGGGATTTGTCATCTTTTAAAGAATCCCTGGATATATTAAATTATTTTCAGGGGAAAAAGATTTTTGTGGATAATAAATCGGAACTGTTACAGAATACAGGGATGGGTGTTCGGGAATTAAATAACCAGTTTCGGAATCTTGGGGTTACATTTACAACTGTGTCTAAAAATGCAACACATCTTGATACAATTTGGAGTGAATTATTCCATGTTTCACCGGGATTGGATCAGTTTACAACATTCGGCGATCAGATTTCAACACTCGTAAACCATCTGAAAACAGCAAAAGAAGCTATGTATGGTGAGGGAGGTTTGCAGCCATTAAACGGCCAGGAAGTCACAAACGTATTATTGGACTGGCTGGGCAGTTTAGAAAACGCATCTAAGAAATTAAGTGTACTACGGAGTGAACAGTCAGAAATTGAGCAGCAGATTGCACAGTCTTCCACATCTTCTTCAAATACAGTAATTCAAAATGAAGAAAGAAAACAGCAGGCATATAGGCAGACGGCCGATGCGCAGAAACAGATTGCAAGAGATGAATCGCTTATTAAATCAAATGCAAACATAGTTGCCTTTGATAATACAAACAATGCAGCAAGGGAAGCCGCACAATATTTCAGGGAACTTTTGAGAGACGAAACCGCTTTAATCGCTGTATCTGAAAGATTCAATAAAGCGAATGAACTAAATTCTTTTGCGGTGAATGTCAAACGTGCAAGTGGTGAAGTAGAGACATTGCGATATGCGTTGGAAAATATCGGGACTGGCAATGATCCGTCCTATGTATTTAAAAATGTTGGGGCATCATTTAATGACTCAACGGCAATAAAGCAGGTACAGAAAATGGAGAAAGCCATTACGGAATATCAGGCGAAATTGAATGATTTTAAGACACGGTATTCCAAAGCCACAGTTGACTTCTCCGGTTTTGAATCTGTATTCAATAACTTTAAAAATGGTATAGGGACTGTAAACGATCTAAAACTTGCCTTTAACCAACTTGAAAATAGTGCAAAAATGGGATTGCAGAGCCTTAAATCCCAGTCGTCATCACTCGATCCGTTACAACAGGCGTTAAATAATATGCGTGACATCCCTACAATGCTCAGGAATCTTGAAACAAATATGGCAGGGCTTCAAAACAAAGCAGTTCTTACAGGAATTTCGGTAGATGAACTTACATCAAGATTTATGAAATTAAAAAGTGGGGTGGATGCCGCAGGCGGTAAGATTCCGTTAGATGGGAACTGGGCGAAAGAATACCAAAAGCTGATGTCTGATATAGTTTCGTCAACAAAACGTATAACAGCAGAGCAAAAGAAAGCAGAGAAATCCAGCAATTCATTCTTTGCATCATTAAAAAAGAATTTCTCTTTTCTTAGTTACTGGACAAGTGCGACTTACATCTTTATGACTTCGATCCGAAAAATTAAAGAGATAGCCAGTAATGTGCATGAACTTGAAGAAGCATTGGTTAATATTAATTATACAATGGACTTGTCAGCCAGGCAGTTAAAAGAAATTGGTTCATCGTCCCTTCAAATGGCAAAGGATATGTATACATCTGCAAGCAATGTTCTTGGTGCTGTAAAATTATATGCAAATGCTAAAGAGACTGCTGACAGTATTCTGGCGAAAGCACAACCGGCGATCATGTTATCTAACGTCACTGGTTTTAGTGGTGAGGATTCTGCTAAATATTTGCAGACAATTATGAACCAGTTTGATTTAACGCAAGATGATTTGATGAATATTTCTGATACGATACAGGCAATATCACAGAGTATAGCGCACGACTTTGCAGATGGTATCGTGCAAATTAACGAAGGTATTTCTACATCTGGTGAGGTGGCACGTGCGGCCGGAATGGATTTGGCTGATTATGCCAGTATAATCGGCTTGCTTGTAGAAAAGACGGGATTACAGGGAAGCCAGCTTGGTAATAGTATGAAGACAATCATAACCAGAACCACAAAAGCCAGTAAAATCATGGGAATCGATGAAGGGGAGATTTCAGATGCGGAAGAATCTCTGCGTAGTGTCGGAATTGAAGTCAGGAAAACGGATGGGGAATTTAATGATTTTAACGACACCATGAGGGAACTCTCCAAACAGTGGGACACCTTATCAGACGTTGAAAAATCAAATATTTCATTCAATCTCGCGGGGACGCGCCAAATCAACGTAATCCAAAATTTATTACGGAATTGGAGCGAGTATGAAGATTTGGTAAATAAAGCAAATGATTCTACTGGTGTCACAATTGAAAACCAGGGAATTTATGCTGAATCCCTGTCAGGCAAAATTGGAGAGTTATCTGCAATATGGAGTAACATTTCAAATGATACTGTTAGTCCTTCATTCTTGAAAGGGCTTGCAGAGGCAGGAATTGGCATATCGTCCCTAATTGAGAAGATAGGGCTGTTAAAGTCCGTCATTGCAAGTGTGGGCATTGCCGCATTTGTAAAGAACTTTGCTTGACCCTGAAACAAGGGTACATTATAAAACCTCTCCTACAGTTTTATAATTGGGCTAACAGAGATAAGGAAAATGATAAAATGGTTCATTAGTACAAGTCTCTGCATTGGGAGTTCGAAAATAAACCAACGAGAAGTAATTGTCTGGAAGGGCTTATGAATATCCTACTAAAGCGGAGCTGGTAACGGCAAACGTAAATGTAGCGAAAGCAGAAAAAACAGGATATTCGATATATGGTAATTCATGCACAAACATGGAGTACGCCTAAGTATCATTGACAAGGCTTAATCAGCAGCACACATTCCTAAGATTATGATATGTAATCTAAACCAATAACCCCGTAAAAGGAAATAAAAGGTTGAATGGGAATGGATGTTCATCGACTACCGATTCTCAGAGTATATTCTACCTTATTGAATATGCTTTTAAGGTATAGTGTTATACGGAGTTTTATAACTTTCTCACGTATAACGTTGCAAGCAAAAAGTTAAAAGAAGTCACCATTCGTAACCGCAGTTGTTACAATGGAACTGTTTAAAACGTTTTGTTCCAAACAGACCAAAAACAGCAGTATTTACTACTTTAGAAGTTGCGGAAACCTTTTTTAGATTCGTACTGTTACAGGTGGGGCATTTGGGTTTGTTCAATAAGTCTTGTGCCTCTTGCCTGTTATGAGCTATTTCGGCAGGGGAAAGAGTGTTTTCCAATTTTGGCTTTATGTCGCCTACCATAATGCTGTACACTTCAATTGCAGTATTTTGGTCACAATCTGAATTATTTATGATAAATCTTATAGCATTATCTTTATCTTGCATTTTTACATATTTATCTAGTTGAGAGAGGATTGATTTACCATTCTTTGCTAATGCAAATTTTGTTATTAAATCCATTGCTTTTTGGTTAGACATATACTGCCTCCTTTTTGTATATTAGTATATCGTATTTACAATTTCTATGCAATTGAAAACCGTAGGAGAATCAGCAACAGCATTAAAAAATATAAATACGATATTGACTAATATGTCAGTTACAAGTCAAAGCGCAGCTGTAATCAATCAGACATTAGTTAATAGCTTAAATGGTTATTCGGTATCTGCTATCAAAGCAGCTATCGCACAGTCATCATTGAGTGCCGAACAAATAAAAGCCATACTGACAGCAAAAGGGTTGACAGAAGCAGAGATAGAAGAAGTTATTGCAACAAATGCCCTCACAGCTTCCCAGGCAGGCGCAACAGCTTCCACATTGGGACTTGAAAATGCATTCAAGGGACTTGGTGCTTCAATGAAAGCATTTGCATTATCTAATCCTATTTTAACAGCGATTGCCGCCATTGGTGTTACCATTTATGGAGCGGTAAAAGCCTACGATGCTCTTACAGTGTCCATTGAAGAGCAGAGAGAAAAAATGGAAGAATCCGTTTCTGCATATGAGGAAGCAAAAAGTGAATTAACTGACATCACTAATGAATATGAAACGCAAAAACAAGAGTTAAATGATTTAATCTCTAAAGACAGGGACTTAACAAATGAAGAACAAAAAAGGTTAGAATTTTTGCAAAAATCAACCAATGAACTACGCATCCAAAAGGACTTAGCAGAAAGGGAAGAAGATAAGACACAGAGAGAAGCAGCGGAAGACGCTTCTGATTTGTTTAAGAAAGAATTTGGAAAGCAGGATATATCTGAAAAAGCAATTGATAGGCATAAGAATAACATTAATAACGGCTTTAACAATGAGAACCCGGTTAGTTATTCATTTAAAAATCAAGGCGAACTTTCCGCCCAAATCGCAGCTTATGAAGAAATGGACAAGCTGTTAGACAAGGCGTACTCTTCTAAAGACAGAGAAAACATTGATAAATATACAGAATCAGTCAAAACTTTAAAAGATGAAATCTTTGCAACGGTCAAAGAATTAAGCATCCAGCAAGGGAATATTGCAGACTATTATGAAAATATAAAAGATACGCCATATGATGATTTGTCGGACAAAGATCAAGAAATTGTAGATAATTACACATCTATATGTGATGCGATAGAATTAGTCTACAAGCGTTTAGACCCTACTGCTTGGAAGCAGATGCAGATTGATAATGTTTTCAATACAGAAGGTATTGAGAAGACAAAAGAAGAACTAATTGAAATGTCAAAAGCGGGAACGCTTGACGAAAGCACTCTTCTATCTTATTCCAAATTGTCGGACGCGCTACAAGAAAATAAACTGTCCGCAAGTGATTTATTGCAAGAATTAAATGCATTAGCACAGGCAGAATTGGAAGGGCAGGGGTTGCCAGATTCCAACACGCCTTCTTTCACCGACGCAATATCCCAAGTACAGACGCTTTCCGAAGGGCTAGACCAGCTGGACAAAATCTATGCCGACGTATACGACAAAGAAGATTTTGACTGGTCATCCATCCTGAATAATGAAGGGTTTCAAAAGGTATTCGAGGAGTTTACAGAAGAGTACGATGATTTTATCAAAACGGTATCCAATGCGCCGGACGACATCAATGCGTGCCAGGATGCGTTTGACAGACTTGCAACGGCATATCTTTACGGTTCAGAAGTATTAAAAGACCTGACTGCCGAGACAAAAGACGCGACAATTGCCATGTTAGAGCAGATGGGCATAACAAACGCAAGCGAAATTGTTACGGCAAGGCTGGCGGCGGAAGAAGCATATTTAGCAGAAAAGAAAAACAATACTGCCATTGCAGCCGATAACCTGACTGAAGCGACCTGGAATGAAATTTCCGCAGTCATATCGGAAGGAGATGCCTCAGAAGAAACAAGGGCGTACCTTGCAATGCTTGCGTTGGAAAAAATAAATGTCAACAATATCCGCCTGAACACGGACGACGACGTGAACGCCATTATAGCGATTGCAAATGCTGCGGGCGCGTCAACGGAATACATCAACGGATTAAAGCGCGCACTGTCATCCCTTGGTTCCATTAACGAGACGATTGAAACAAATGGGCAGAACGAGGGGCAGGCAGGGATTTCAGCATCCATATCGAAGAGCCTTGCAGAAGCACAGAAACCGCATGTCGAGCAGCAGATAGCGGATTATATGGAGAAAATCAAACAGGGGATTGCAGGCACAAAACTCGATCCGTCCGATTATTATGCACATTACGGAGGCGGTTCCGCCACAAAGTCAGCAATGGACAAGGCAGGAGGATCGGGAAAGGACGCAAAAGAAAAAGCCAAAGAAGAAATTAAGACGTTCGAGAAAGTCATAGACCATATCGAGAGACGCATAGACAAATTCAAACGTAAATTCGACAAATGGCTCAAACAGGCAGAAACCGCCGTTACAAGCGGGTTCATTACAAAGTACTATAAGAAAGCCACAAGCGCAATCAAAAAGGAACTGTCCACTTACGGCAGGGCTTACAACAGATATATGAAAGAAGCAAATGCCGTAGGTCTTGACGAAAAATATGCCAAGAAAGTCCGCAACGGTACGATTGACATTGAAACCATCCGCGCCGAAGGGTCAGAAGAAGACGTAAAGCAGTATGAGGAATTAGCGGACAAGATACAGAAGTATCAGGAATGGTATGATAAAGCAGTCGAATCCACAACCTCATTTGTGGAAACGGCGAAGGAACTATATAACCTCCCACTTGACAAAGCGGCAACCAAGATTGAGAAATTCAAAGACTCCATAGATCTGCTTGACAAAAAGCTGGACAATGCCATCGGCTCAAAAAAGAAAAACAAGCTGGTTGACAAACAGGCCAAAGAAGAGAAAAAGACCCTCAAAGCTGAGAAAACGGCAAAAAAAGAAACAAAGAAAACCCTGAAAAAAGAAGGGAAGAACCTTACAAAGACCAGTACGTTAAACAGTCCCGATGTATCCGCCAAAGAAAAGAAAAAGATAAAAAAGGCGGTCAAAAACGGAAAAGAAGTCAACCTCTCCTTCTTCAAGGAAGGCTCCAAGGCTTACAATGCGGCGGTCAAATACAACGAAGCGTTAAAAGCAAATAAACAGGCAACGTATGACTGTGCCACTGCCCAGCAGGAATACAATTCGTGGCTTGTGGAAGCGTCCAAGATGAAGTTTGACAACATAGCGGATGACTATGAAAAGAAAGTCCAGATGTTAGACCATCAGATGACTGCACTTGACAATAAAATTTCCGAAATTGAAACAGCTGGAAAAAACGTAGACAAATCCTATTATGAGTCCCAGAAAAATGTAACCGCACAGAAACTTGCGCAGTACCAGGCAGAAAAAGCCGCACTGGAAAAAAGCATTCAGGGAATTAAGAAAGGGACAGACGAATGGTATGAAGCCTATGACCAGATACAGCAGGCAGCCTCTTCCATTTCTGATTGTACAAAAGAAATCTATGAACTGAATAACGCCATAAACCAGTTATACTTCGATTTGTATGACAGCATATCGGAAGGAATCGGGCGCATTATCACGGAACAGGAATTCTTACAGGGACTGTTTGCCCATGAAAAACTGACGGACGATAAAACAGGAAATCTTACGGAAGCAGGGCTTGCCAAACTCGGCTCATTATCCGCAAGTTATTATGCGGCAGTAGACAACAGGGAAAGGGACAGCGCAGTCCTTAAAGAACTCCGTGACGTAAAAGAAAAAGGCAGACAGGCAGACGGCTCCTATCAGTATGGACACTGGAAATTCAATTCACTAAACGACCTGGAAAAGAAAATAGACGAATTTTTCACCAAAACACAGGAGGACATCAAAGAGGAATACGACCTGAAAACCCGGATTTACGATCTGATGAAAGAACGGTACCAGGCAGAACTTGATTACCTGAAAGAACTGATTGACGCAAAGAAAGAAGCCCTAAATGCAGAAAAAGACCTGCATGATTACCAGAAAACACTCAATGAAAAGACAGAAAACATTTCCACAATCCAGAAACAGATAGCCGCTTATTCCGGCGACAGTTCCGAGGAAGGAACGGCAAAGCGGCAGAAATTACAGAATGAACTTAAGAACGCACAGGATGACTTAAAAGAAACAGAATACGACCGCTATATTTCCGACCAGCAGGATATGTTAGACAAGCTGTATGAAGAATACGAAGAGCTTGTGACAAAAAAACTGGATGACTTTATGGGTCTTGTAAGGGCAGGACTTGAAACGGCAAATGACAATATGTCGGCAATCAAAGATTATATGAGTACGGTTGCAGCCGAAAACGGATATACAGAAGAAACCAAAAACCTGTTTTCAGGAGTTTCAAGCGACAATATCCAGGCAAACGTAAACAGTATCATTTCCGCCATTGCAGGACAGAAAAAAGAAAACAGCGGGACAGATGCAGGCGGGAAAATGCCGACAGGGAAACAGCAGCCTGTCAACCTGGAAAGCAACAGCCCAGCAGGGCTTGGTACTGGGCATAATACAAACATGCTGCCAAAAGACAGCCCGCTCCTAACCCAAACCATACGCAGCCAGGATACCGGGGATGGATATCATCTGGCGGCAGAAAAAGGCACCCCTTCCAGCAGGAACGGACTTTTGGAATCCGGGAACGCAGATTTAGTCGAGAAAGCAAAAGAGTATATAAAAAACAATGCTAAGCCAGCAGCCGAAGGGAAAAAAGCAAAGGACTTTGATTATGTCAATGAAAAGATATTTGATAATAAGTCTAATGCTTACAGCGGGAAAGGGAGGGTACTCAACGAAGCGAAACGGATAGGGCTTGCAAAAGAACTCAACATCAAAGACTATAAAGGCAGCGCAAAAGAAGACAGTAAACTTGCGAAGAAACTAAAAGAAATCCATTTCCCAGGCTTTAAGAAAGGCGGCGTTGTATCTGTTGACGATATTGAGAAACAGGTGCATGAAAATGGTGATACCAGTCTAGTAAGCGTACAAAACGGTGAAGGCATACTGACCCCTGTACAGACAGGCATGTTCCAGCAGTTCACAGAGAAAATGCCGGAAATGCTGGAACAGGCAGTCAATATGAAAAACCTTATCAAAATAGATAGCCCAGTTGAACACCTCAAACAACTGTCGGACATGAGAAGCATGAGCAATACGGTGAATATAGATATGGGAGGAATCACCATGAACGGCGTGAATGACCCACAAGAGTTTGCAGACCAGATTGTATACTCAGTTCAGAAATATCCAAAAGTCCAAAAAGCTGTCCGTTCTATTGGGGTAGACAGACTGGCTGGTAGTGGGAGGTTAAGTGTAAATAATATAAGGTAATATAAAATCATGTAGAACATCCTGTACTGGAGGATTTTAGCATGGGATGTTCTGCTTTTTAAAAGAGAATACAAAAACATGGAACAGATCACAGAAGATTAGGAGAATTTTCAATGACTTTTGCGTCTTACAAACTTGCGCAAGGCAATTGTGTCGATATATTCAGGAAAACTTTAAAAACTTTTATGTAAACCGTCAGACAACAAAACAAAAGGAAAGGGAAAACAATGTTCAATAAAAACATAGACAAAGAAACCATAAAAATTCTTATCAATGAAAACAAACGTTTAAAACGTGAAAACCAGCGGTTAAATGAATCATTAGACGAATTACAAAGATATAAAGACGAATACAGAAAACTGATTGAAGAATTGAAACAGGTAAAGAAAACATATGTTGACAAAATAAAAGAATTTGACAAAATAGAAAAGAATTTTAATAAAATGCTGGCACCATAATCAAGAAAACAGGAATGATCCAAAAGGTATAATAGAATACAGAATACTAGGAAATGCAGTAAATGATTAAAGGGATATACAATGAAGGGAAATAATAAGGAATACATTACCTGGAATTGTACTTCTACAATTGAAAAAGACAGAGGAGATGAAAACATCTCATTTTATAAAACATTGACAGACTTAGGGCAGGGAGAACTTTTCTGCCCTGTTTTAATGCAGGCAATAAAAAAGAATCCGAGTGGATTAATAAAAATACAGGACAGGAAAGGATAAAAACATATGAGCTGTTGTTTAATATTACAGATGAAAGACATTGTATGCATCGGGGCGGATACTGTCACAAGCATACAGTCAAGGGACAATTTTATCCGTTATTCCAATAATGGAAAGAAGATATTTGAAATAGGGAAAGACATTGTATACTGTTCGGGCAATATGTCTTATGTGCCGGAAGTCATAGATAATACCAGGTTGCAGGACGGTTATGTGGATGTAATGTATCTGAGCAGGTATTTGAAAAAGAAAACGTTCACTAAAACAGAAGGATTTGAGTATCCGTCTATCGGCGTGCTTATCTGTAAAGAAACAAATAGTAGATGCCATCAATAATTCCAACCTTCCAATTATTTTACTGGATTATATTGT
>OFFJ01002588.1_pt1 | contig 11344 bp, 9 predicted proteins | sample 1521261 | NCBI WGS metagenome assembly OFFJ01 (sample SAMEA3504122, study PRJEB24116) | mouse gut metagenome | biome: mouse gut; feature: mouse-associated habitat; material: faeces | place: Denmark | collected 2011 | reverse complement strand
GTTAAATTGATAATTATAATCAATATCTATATTTATTTATAATATCTATTACAACACATGGCTTTCATAAATCCATAGCAAACTATCTATATCCAGATAAAACATATCACTGAATAAAACTGTTTCAGCTTATCCTCCTTCCTCCTTTATTCAATAGCTTACTATATAAAATTCCCCGCTCTTTTCAGTAAATGATGTAATAATACGAGACTCATCTAAAATACAACACAAACAGGGTTGTCAGAAAACGCACGCTCATTACGCTCATTTCCTGACAACCCTGTTCAGTCTCTCCCCCTATATCTTTATCACTTAATTCCGCTCTCCCCGATTGCTTATATATCACTCTTCTGAATCTATATCTCCCATAAATGCATTGATGAATTCATCCGTAAGATGCACTTTCCACTTGCCGCCTTCCTCATATGCCGTCACCGTAACATGTACCGTCCTCATTTCTTCTGTCTCATCGATGAACCGAATCAAATCGTCGTCACACTCATTTATGGCAATCGAAAGATTCTTTACCAGAGGAACAACGCCAAATCCTGCGTCATTCACAGCGTCCTCCATGACCCACATCGTATAACGCTCTATAGCCTCCCCTATATCCTTATTCGTCAGCGTCAGCTCAAGCGTAGCTTTCCTGCCTCCTTCTTTCTCCTCGGCCTTGCCAATCTCCCATGTCAGCCCTTCCACGGTCTTTTCTGCAAACCTATGCTTTTCTTCGTACCGTTTGCTCCCAAATATACGTGGCTGCAATAAATCCTGAAAAACTTTATACTCCTTTTCCACCCAAAAACCAATAAAATTCCAGCTCATTCCCTCGTAATTGTCCGTATATGCATTAAAGGTTTCCAAGTCCAATTCCTTGATCGATTGCATCACAGATTCAACCGCTTCCTGCGGGGAATCCGTCCCTAAAGCCTTCGTCCTTCCCGCACAGGCAGTAACAAGAACCATAGCCGCAAGAATTGCATAGATTCCCTTCCCACGGCTCCTTCCCATATAGTTTTTGCAGTTTCTGAATAATTTCATGTCTGGCCCTCCATTTCTCCTTGTTCTGCTTACATCCTATAAACATACAGGAATATTTGCAACCCACAAGGCAGAAATCGACGGCCAGATGGCACAAAAAGACGGTCAGCACACTATCCAAATAATTCTTTCGTTTTCTGCATCCTCTCTGCAATCGGCACATGGAACGGACATCTGTCCTCACAGCCTTTACATCCGATGCAGTCGGATGCATTTGCCAAAAGCTCCCCATAGTGGGCGCGTACCGTTCCTGGAATCTCTTCCTGCATCACAGCAAGGTCATATAATTTATTCACCATCGCAATATCAATCTTAGACGGGCAAGGCGCGCAATGACCGCAATAGGTACACTGGCCCGTGGCAAATGCATGGCTAGGCGCCGCCGCAAGGACACTGGCATAATCCTTGTCCTGTTCCGAAGCCGTCTCATATGCCACGGCTTCGTCTACATGCCGGGGATTGTCGAATCCCACCATCACAGAAGCCACCGCCGGACGGGTCAGCGCATAGTGGAGGCACTGTACCGGCGTCAGCGCCACCCCAAAAGGCGAAGTCTTTGCATGGAACAAGCGTCCTCCTGCATATCCTTTCATGACTGTGATTCCCACTTGCTTCTGCTCACAGAGTTTATACAGTTCCTCCCGCTCCGGGGCGATTCCCCCAAGATTTTCATCATATTTTTCTGCAAAATACTCCTCTAAGTCCGTCACAGGCGGCATCATGTCAAATGCCGGATTAATGCTGAACAGAATCATCTCAATCTCGCCATCTTCCGCCGCCATCCTGGCAGTCTCAGGGTTATGGGTGCTCATGCCGATGTGGCGGATGATCCCCTGGGCCTTGAGCTGTTTTACATAGTCCAGAAAGGGCCCGTCCATAGCCCCGTCCCAGTCGGCCTGGGTGTCCACAAAGTGGATCATGCCCAGGTCGATATAGTCGGTCTGGAGCCGTTCCAGCAGGTCCTCAAAGGCCGCCCGGCACTGCCCCACATCCCGGGTGCGGACATACTGCCCGTCCTGCCAGGTGGAGCCGATGTGGCCCTGGATGTACCAGCGCTCCCGCCGCCCGGCCAGGGCCAGGCCCAGGCTGGTGCGCACCTCGGGATTAGACATCCAGCAGTCCAAAATATTGATGCCCAGCTCCTCCGCCCGCACCAGAACCGCTTTGCACTCCCCGGCGGTGTGGCGCTCCATCCATTCCGCGCCGAAGCCGATTTCGCTGACCATCAGCCCGGTTTTGCCCAATCTGTGGTAGTTCATCGCCGTCATCCTTTCTATGGGCGGGCCGGCTCAGCCGGGAAGCCGCCCTATGCCAGCTGTGTCTGCAAAAGCTCCATCAGCTTGGGAACGTCGATGGGCTTTGCGATGTGCCCGTTCATCCCAGCATCCAGGGCCGCCCGCCGGTCTTCGTCAAAGGCGTTGGCGGTCATGGCGATGATGGGGATGTCGGTGACGCCCGGGCGGTTCATGGCCCGGATGCGCTGGGCGGCCTCGTAGCCGTCCATGATGGGCATTTGAATATCCATCAGGATCAGGTCGTACTGGCCCGGCTGGGCGGTGCTCATGCGCTCCACCGCAGTCTGGCCGTCGTCCACCACGTCCAGGTCAAAGCCGGAGCTCTGGAGGATCTCAATGGCGATCTCCTGGTTGAGCTCATTGTCCTCCGCCAGGAGGATTTTTTTGCCCGCAAAGGAGATGTCCGGGGCGGAGGAGAGCTGCTCCTGGCCGCGGGGGATAAAGGGCGTCTCCAGCAGCTCCCGCAGCTCGGACAGGAAGATGGGCTTGGAGCAGAAGGCGGTGACCCCGGCATCCCTGGCCTCCTCCTCAATATCCGACCAGTCGTATGCGGTGAGGATGATAATGGGTTTGTCCTCGCCGATGATGGTGCGGATGCGCCGCACCACCTCCACGCCGTTCATGTCGGGCATGAGCCAGTCGATGATAAAGACGGCGTACTCGTCCCCCTGGTCCGCGGCCAGGCGGGTGCGCAGCACTGCCTCCTTGCCGGAGGTGGTCCAATCCGAGCGCATACCGATGGTGGACAGCATTTTGGTGACGCTGGAGCAGGTGTTGAAATCGTCGTCCGCCACCAGCGCCCGCAGCCCCTTGAGCTGGGGGATCTCCTCCTGCCGCACCGGGCCGGAGCAGGTTTGGAAGTGGAGGGAGACGGTGAAGGTGGAGCCCTTGCCCTCCTCGCTGGCCACGGAGATGGCGCCGCCCATCATGTCCACAATGTTTTTGGTGATGGCCATGCCAAGCCCCGTGCCCTGGATGCCGCTGACGGTGCTGGTCCGCTCCCGCTCAAAGGGGTCGAAGACGTGGGCTAGGAATTCCTGGCTCATGCCGATGCCGGTATCCTTTACCTGGAAGTCGTAGGCCGCCCAGCCGTCCGCCGCGCCCGGCTTCTGGATGACCCGGACGCTGACAATGCCGCCGGGCATGGTGAACTTCATGGCGTTGCTCAACAGGTTGAGCAGCACCTGGTTGAGCCGCAGCTTGTCACACAGCACATGCTCGTTCACCACGTCTGCGGTGTCGATGTAAAACTCCAGCTGCTTGGAGGCGATATCCGACTGGACGATGGTTTTCAGATCGTGCATCACCTCGGGCAGGGAGGTCTCCTTCTCCTCGATCTTCACCTTGCCGCTCTCAATGCGGCTCATGTCCAGCACGTCGTTAATGAGGCTGAGCAGGTGGTTGCTGGAGGTGGTGATCTTGGCCAGGTAGTCCTGGACCTGCTCGGTGTTGTCGATGTGGGCGGCGGCCAGGGAGGTGAAGCCGATGATGGCGTTCATGGGGGTGCGGATGTCGTGGGACATGTTGTTCAGGAAGGTGGTCTTGGCCCGGTTGGCGTGCTGGGCGGCGGCCAAGGCGTCCTGGAGGTCCAGCCGCTGCTGCTCCAGCTGGATGGCCATGGTCTTGGAGTCGTCCACGTCCAGGAACAGCCCCACAAAGGTGATGGGGGAGCCGTCCTCCCGCCGGGACAGCCGCCCGGCGGAGTGGAACCACCGCCAGCCGGCGTGCTTGGTGAACAGGCGGTATTCCACGTCGTAGGCGGTGCCGCCGGTGTAGTCCCGCACCGCGGCCCAGTAGGCCCGCAGCACACGCTCCCGGTCCTCGTCGTGGAGCAGCTCGGACCAGGATTCCAGCAGGTTGGGGAAGTCCTCCTCACTCTCATAGCCCAGCATGTTTCGGAATACGTCGGACCAGGTGCACGACACCATTTTGGCGTCCTCGTCAAAGTCCATGTGCCACTGGCCGGAGCCCATGGCGGCGTGGATCATCTCCATGGCGGTCTGCTGCCGCTCCACCTGGGCATAGGCCGCCCGGATGCGGTCCCCGTCCGCCTTTTCCCGGGCGAGCAGGATCTGGGCGTTGCGGCGGTACTGGGCGATGAGGGCGATGGACACGCCCAGCGTGGCCGCCAGCGTGATGGCGATCTGGATGACGCTGCGGCGCAGCATGCCGGAGCTGATGGAGCTGATCTGGTCGTTAATGACATTGTCCCGGATCAGGATGGTGAGCATCCAGCTGGTGCCCTCCACCGGGATATAGCACAGATCCTCGTGCCCGCCCCGGTAGCGGAAGGAAATCTGCCCCATCTGGCCGGCGTTGAAATCGTCCTCCAGCTGCTGGTAGCTGTAGCCGGGGTCCAGCTCCGACTCCCGCAGGGCGGAGAGCAGGTTGTGGCCCGAAGTGAGATAGCCGAAATTGTTGTCCGTCAGGCTCTCGCCGCTGCGGTGATAGAGGTTGCAGAAGGTCTCGTTGCCGCCGGTCTGGAGGGTGAGGGAGCTGATCATTTCGCTGATGTTGAGCTGGATGAAGCACACCTCAATCCGGGAACCCTCAAAGGAGATTCCCTCCACCGGGATGGCCAGGATGACCTGCTTTTTCGCCCCGTAGAGGCTGGACATGGCGATGACGGGCTCGGTCACCTTCTGGGCCAGGAAGGGATAGCGGCTCAGGCCGGAGGTGGTGCTGTGCTGGGTGTAGACGATGCCGTTCTCGTCCACCAGGGCGAATTTGTTCACCCCGTACAGCTGCTTGACCTTGCCCAGGAAACGCCGCAGGGTGTCCTGGGACTCCAGATCGGAGCTGTCCAGCACCGAAAGGGCGTTTTCCATATAAGTAAAGTTGTTTTTCAGCTCCTCCGACACCACCTGGGCCCTGCGTCCGGCCAGCTCCTCCAAATAGAACTCGCTCACCTGGGCGACGGCCTGGCTGGTGCCGGTCCGGGCTGCGGTGGACACCCACACAGTTGTGATCAGCAGGATGATGGCGATGAGGATGCCGCCGCATATGGCGGCCGCCACAGTTTGGCGTCTCTGCGTTTCATTGATGCTCTGCTGTGATTGATCCATGTTCGATACCCGCCATTCTCAATCTATCTCACCATACAGGATGCGCAGCATGGAAGCTGCGTCCTCCTGGTAGATGATGGTTGTGATTTCCTCCGTCTTTTCGGGATATAAGTCCCCCGGAAGCAGCCCATCGGCGATTTTTACCGCCACCTGGATGGTGTCAAAGCCGATGGAATAGCAGTCCTGCACCCCCAGGGCGTAGATTACCCCGTCCCGGAGATAGCCCAGGGCCTCCTGATCGTGGTCCATGCCCACGATCACCACCTGATCCTGCCGTCCGGCCTCCACCACCGCCCGGGCCGCGCCCACGGGATTGCTCATATTGCAGCAGATGATGCCGGCCAGGTCCGGGTGGCTGGCTAAAAACTCCTTGGTGTACTGGTAGGCCAGCTCCACCGTGTCCCTATCATATTCGGCTTCCACGATCTCCATGTCCGGGTACTGCCCGATGACGCGCCGGGCGCCCAGGGCCCGGTCCTCGTGGCAGGGGGCGCCGGGGGTGCCCACCAGGAGGGCCACCTTGCCTCTGCCGCCCAGCTTTTCGCACAGCGCCCGGGTCAGGTCGGCCCCGTCCTCGTAGTTGTGGGTATTGCCCACGTAGGCGATGCGGCGGCAGCCGTTTTCCGCAGAGGCGTCGGAGCTGGAAAAGGTCATGACCTTTTGGCCCTGGTCCAGAAGGGCGTTAATGGCGGGGGTCACAGTGCCCACGTCGGCCACGTCCACGCCGATCACGTCGAAGCCCCGCTCGGCAGCCTCCCGCAGCCGCCGGAGCTGGTCCAGGGCGGACACCTCGGTGGGGGCCAGATATTCGTAGTTGACCACTACGCCCAGCGCCTCGTACTGCCGGGCGGCGTCCTCCATGCCGAGAGCCACCGCATCCCACCAGGGATGGACCATTTTATAGGTGAAATAGAAGTCGTATTCCTTTTTGCCCGGGTCGTAGCCGTCCAGCGTCCGGTCAAACCGGACCGCATCCGCCGGGCCGCCGGACGCAGACTGGACCGCCGGAGGGTCCGATGAGACGGGCGGGGCGGCCTGGCATCCGCTCAGGCCCAGGGAACATGCGCAAAGCGCAGCCAAGGCCAGGGCGCGGAGGTTTTGTCTGGTTTTGATCAGCATGGCTAAGCCTCTCCTCTCTCAGCCGGTCTCGCTCCAGAATAGCTTACCATACAAGGTGCCGGAAAACAAGTGCCAGTTGCGTTTCCGTGGGGGGTGACGGACATTATTATTTAGGTTACACAAGGCCGCGTGAACGGACTTCCCTGCCATCATGGACAATGCCGTCAAATAAGGCCGTTGCCCGGCAGCATGACATTGCACCTTTCGCGGAAGGCCGGGATGTGCTATAATCAGTGGTAAAAGCGGGCCCGCAGATATATGCAGAGATATATGGAGGAACTACCATGACAATACGGCAGTTAAAGCTGTTGGCGACGGTTTCCGAGTGCCGCCAATTCACCTCGGCGGCAAAGCGGCTGCACATGACGCAATCGGCGCTGTCCAAGCAGATCATCGCGCTGGAAAAGGAGCTGTCCACGCGGCTGTTTGATCGGAGCTTTAAAAAAGCCACGCTGACGCCGGAGGGCGAGCAGGTTCTCGTGTACGCGCGCCGGATTCTGCGTGAGCACGAAGAGATGCTCAAAACAATGCGCGCGGTTACGGAATCCCGCCGGAGCCAGGTTTCCATCAGCGCTGTCCCGGTGTTAAATCCGTATGGAATCACAGATGCGCTGCTGCAATTTGAGAAGGAGCATCCCGATATCTGCATACAGGTCTCCGAGACGGCTACCGCCGATATTTTGTCGGTGGTGGACAATGGGCAGGCCGACATCGGCGTGATCCGAACCACGTTTCTGGAGGACAACTGCTATCATATCTACCCGCTGGCAGAGGACGAGTACGCAATCCTCGTCAGCGAACAGCACCGCCTGAAGGATTCTGAGCGGGTATCCATTGGGATGTTCTCTGAGGATCATTTTTTGCTGATGGGTGATCCATACTACGCCACATTTTACAACAGGTTATTCTCAGCCTGTGAACAGCCCATGTCCATTGAGTATACAGATATGCGGGTGGAGACGATCAAAACCTATGTTCAGCAAAACAGATGCGTGACGCTCATGCCCCGTCAGCTGGCCCGCTACTACGAGAAGCCGGGCGTGAGGATTTTGCAGCTGGAAAATAGTTCATCCCTGTTTCTGGCCGCAATTACACGAAAGGACGAGGAGCCCCCGTATGCCGTGGAGCAGCTGATTCGCTTTTTGACCCAGCGGTACTCTGTGCTGCCTTGAAGCCATATCCGCCTGCCCTTCGCGTTTTCCGGCAATTCCTGGCGCATATATAAGGCGCCTTTTTAATGAAATGGGGAGTGCCCGCACAGGGAGAACTTTTGCACAAGGGCAGCAAAAACCCCTGGAACCATGCGGTTCCAGGGGTTTCATTGGCAGGGGCGAACACTTTAGGGGCCCCGTTGTGGAACCAGGATGGCCCAGCCCTTTTGATTACATCGAAAGCAATTTTCGATCCTGAATTGCCCGATGACGAGGTAGCGGCGTCATCCGGCCCATAGTGCGGCACGGTGTCCGCAAATGGGCCGCCTATGCTATTTCCGCAATTATTGCCCTTGTGAGGGAGGACACAGTGCTTCGATCCATTGCTTGGCATGGTGTTGACTTGCTCTGTGCATGAACCTATATGATATGTTCTCTTACCCCTCTGACCCGCGTTGACACCACCGGTCCAATCGGCACCATCGCAATATCCACATTCCCGTCTGCTCTCCTCGTAATAAGTGTGCCGCCCCTTTGAATATAACTTTTCTTGATATCTTTATAGCCGAGGTAATCAACGGACATTCCATAAGTCATCTGAATCCCCTTATATACAAGAGAGAGTGTATTTAAGTGATCGTGCCCGCAGAAGATCCACTTGATGACGCCATTCTCTGCGGCCCGGTCAAAAAATGTACTTTTAAACTTGGATATGCCGAAATACTCATCTTTCTCGGCAATGCTCCCATGCCGGTAGATGACGTTCCCATCACCAAGCTTCATTTTTTCATAGGCATCCTTAAACTCACGAGGCGGCATATGGAAAAATGCCATCGCTTTTATGTTCGGGTATTCTTGCTTCAGCGCGTTAAGGCGTTTTGTACACCAATCGACCTGATCCTCGTGGATCCGATCAAAACCGCTGAAAAACCAGCCGCTTTCTCCGTACATATTGGAATCCAGCATCACCAGCGGAAGAAGCACTTTTTCGGATTCATCAACCAATTCTATCAGGAAATTTCCCACGCCCGTCAGGTCCTTCCTGCCTTCCGTAAAGATACAATAGCGTCCCTGCTTGTACAATTCCGCCAGTTCCTTTTTGCCGCAGGCCGAGAACAGCTCACAATCATGATTGCCGAAAACCAGCGTATAGGGCAGTTCAAAGCGGTCCAGAAATTCCATCAGCTTTTTGGCCTGCTTTCGGTTATTTAAGGTTCCCGACTTCGGTAAAAACGGGAATATTAAATCCCCGGTCAGAACAATCATATGCGGCTTTGACTTTTCTATAATCTTCCTTACCGCATCCAGCGCGAGCTTGTCCGCCTCCTTCGATAGGAGGCCAAACCCCAGGTGCAAATCGGTCAGCTGCAAAATTCTGAAATCCCTATCCTTCGGGATGCTGATTGCAAAGGTTTCGTCATCTACCTGTTTGAACTTGTCTGAGCGGTACATGAAAGCCTCCTAACTCAACGGGACAAGGGAGCCTACAGCCGACAGGATTGTTGACAGAACCATCAGCACCTGAAAGGGTACGGTTCCGATCACACCGCAGATCGGACTGGCGCCGGCCTTCCTTCTTGACTTCCCATAGGTGAGCACAAGCATAATGCTCACAAGCACCACGACGCCGCTCATGATCCGCGTCAAAACAATAAAGCTGCTTACCCCAAAAATTGCGAACAGGATACATGGAACGGTAGCAATCAACCAGCTGATACGGTTTCCTGTGTTGATCTGCTCGTGCACTACGTCACGCAGGGCCAATGTATTGGACCAGAATGTCGTCAGCAGCGCAAACAGCGAGAAAATCCCGGCCAGGATGACCGCCCATTTCCCGATGCTCTCGCCAAGCTGCATATACGCGAGTTCCTTATTGATCTCCCCTTTTGTCCCAAGCAATACTGACATTGTCACGATCAATACGAAGACAGAGGAGAGGCCAAAGCCGATAAAGATAGATTTTCTTATTTCGCGTGGATTTCCATCCAGCCCTTTTACCACTTGGATGACCGCCTGATTAGCCGAGGTTGCAAACACGACCATACTGTAAAGCGCCAGCAGATTGTTCCAGTGGAATTCTGCAGTATACAGTGTATTGACCGGATGCGTCAATGTCCCCGCCGTCATGGCCGCTACAATCCCCATAAGAAGTACGACAGCATATTTTTGCGCGATGCCCACCGCCTTCATTCCCATGAACACCACACAGCCCGCAATCCCATAATAAACCAGCTGGGCGGCCCACATAGGCATCCCAAACCAGCTTGTAAATATCTGGGCGCCGCCATTGATGTTCCCGCTTACGCCGATCATGATGGCCAGACCATACACCACAAATACGAGCCAGCTGAATACTTTCTTTGCCGCCCCATGGAACAGTTCGCCCTCAAAACTTTTGACCAGCTGCACACCGCCATTGTTATAAGAAAGCTCCGCAATGATCAGATGCAGAATCACATTGATGATATAGGCCAGCGCCACCATCCATACCACATCCAGCATACTGTTCTTTGTGGCCAGATAAGGCACCGCGATGATGCCGGTTCCGATGCTGTTTCCTACAATCATACAAATTGCTTCAAACGTAGTCAGCTTTGCCTCCGATTTGAACTCCATAATCCGCATCTCCTGTTGTTTTACTGATGAGTCAATGAAAATGACCTGCCGTATGGAATAGCCATAGAAATAACCTGTATGATAATCTAACGTTCATCTTATCATATTATCATAAAAGTGGGAAAACTTCAATGTCCGCAGCATATCCGGCATACTACACTCGAAACGGACGCGGCGGGGCTGTTCCTTCCATGGAAGCTGGGATTGGGCGCTCGACTTTGCGTGTGCTTTATGATAGAATCGTTGAAAAAGGAAACGGGGGACATTTTATGCTGGCTATTCGAAACTGGGTGTACCGGGACAGCCCGGTGATGAACCTCGAGGGGGCGCAGGCCCGGTGCTGCGTCGACGCTTTGGAGCCCATGGAGCGCAAGCGCCTGCCCAGCCAGGAGGAGCTTTATATCATGAGCCATTCTTCCGTGGGGGAGGCGTGAGCTATGAAGGAAAACCGATATGACGATCCCCAGTTCTTTGAGAAGTACGGCCAGATGGCCCGGTCTCAAAAGGGCCTGGCCGGGGCGGGAGAGTGGCGGGAGCTGAAAAAGCTGCTGCCCGATTTCTCCGGAAAGCGGGTGCTGGACCTGGGGTGCGGCTACGGGTGGCACTGCAAGTACGCCGCGGAGCAGGGCGCACGGCAGGTCCTGGGCCTGGACCTGAGCCAAAAGATGCTGGAGCGGGCCTCCCGGGAGAATGCCGGGCCCGCCATCACCTACCGGCTCTGCGGCATTGAGGATTACGCCTACCCGGAGGGGGCCTGGGACCTGGTGGTGTCTAATTTGGCGCTGCACTACGTGGCGGACCTGAAACCGGTCTACCGGAACGTCTGCCGCACCCTGGTCCCCGGCGGGGTGTTCCTCTTCAACATTGAGCACCCGGTATTTACCGCCGGGATCCGGGAAGACTGGATATACGGCGAGGACGGCAGGCCCCTCTATTGGCCCGTGGACAACTATTTCCGCCCCGGTGAGCGGGAGACCCTCTTCCTGGGACAGAAGGTCAAAAAACAGCACCACACTCTCACCCAGATTCTCAACCCTCTCCTGACCACAGGCTTCCGGCT
>OFFJ01002587.1_pt1 | contig 11345 bp, 9 predicted proteins | sample 1521261 | NCBI WGS metagenome assembly OFFJ01 (sample SAMEA3504122, study PRJEB24116) | mouse gut metagenome | biome: mouse gut; feature: mouse-associated habitat; material: faeces | place: Denmark | collected 2011 | reverse complement strand
TGTTCATTCACAGGAATACGCTGGTTTACCGCCTGGATAAGCTGCAGAAAAGCACCGGGCTGGACTTGCGTGTCTTTGAAGATGCGATTACATTTAAGATTGCGCTTATGGTAGTGAAGTATATGAAATACATGGAAAATGTAGACTATTAGGAAGCGAAGAGATTGCTTCCCATAAGGCAGACTATAGGAAGCAAGTGCAGCTTCCCATAAGACAGACTATTGACAGCGGATTCCCGACAGCGGGCTGAAAGGAAAGGGCTGTTTCGAGATGGAGGAAAACGATGAGCAAGCGGGAGCTGTCGTGGAGAAAACGGGAACAGTTTATTGAAGAAAACGGCGTTATCTTTCTGGATAATGTCACGAAGGTCTATTCAAAGGGGAATCCGGCTCTCAATGGGATCACTTTAAAGATAGGAAAGGGAGAATTTGTATTTATCGTAGGAGACAGCGGCTCCGGCAAATCCACTTTGATCAGGCTTCTTCTGCGGGAGCTTACGGCGTCCAGGGGCAGTGTGTATGTGATGGGCAGTGACCTGGCAAAGCTGAAGCACAGACAGATTCCGAAATTCCGTCGTAATCTGGGAGTGGTGTTTCAGGACTTCCGTCTGCTGAATGACAGGAATGTATATGAGAATGTGGCTTTTGCCCAGCGGATTATTGAGACCCCGGTCAAGGAGATCAGGAGAAATGTGCCAACCATCCTGGCGACGGTGGGGCTGGCCGGAAAATATAAGGCGAAGACGAACCAATTGTCCGGAGGCGAGCAGCAGAGAGTAGCGCTTGCCAGGGCTCTGGTAAACAAGCCTGCCATTCTGTTGGCAGATGAGCCTACGGGTAATCTGGACCCGAAAAATTCCTGGGAGATCATGATGCTTCTGGAGGAGATCAATCAGAGCGGTACTACGGTTCTGGTGGTTACCCATAACCGGGAGATTGTCAATGCCATGCACAAGCGTGTGGTGACCATGAAGAGGGGGATTATCAGCAGCGATGAAGAGGGAGGCGAATACATTGATGAAGATTAGTACAATGTTTTACACGATTCGTCAGGGGTTCGTCAATATATTCCGCAATAAGTGGTACTCTCTGGCATCGGTGGCGACGATTTCCGCCTGTCTGTTTTTGTTTGGCTTATTTTATGCGGTGGTGATGAATTTTCAGAGTATCGTGCTGAAGGCGGAGGAAGGGGTATCCGTAACCGTATTTTTCCATACGGAGAATGATCTTTATTGTGAAGGGCATGAGGAAGGAATGATTCCCTCTGACGAGCGAATTGCTGAGATTGGGCAGATGATAGCCAATCGGGCGGAAGTGTCGGATGTGAAGTTCATTTCAGACGAAGAAGCCTGGGAGAATTTTACAAAAGAGAGGTTTGGGGAAAACTTTGATATTTATTCCATGGGGTATCTGGATAATCCTTTGAAGGGGGACCACAGCTATGAAGTTTTCCTGAATGATGTTTCCATGCAGGGGGCGTTGGTTACCTGGCTGGAATCCATCCCGGAAGTGCGTGTGGTGAATCATTCTGCGCTGACAGCAGACACTCTCAGCGGAGCAAATCTGTTGATTGCCTATGTATCCATGGGGATTATTATCATATTGCTTGCGGTGAGTATCTTCCTGATCAGCAATACGGTTGCCATCGGCATCTCTGTTCGCGCGGAAGAAATTAATATCATGAAATATATCGGTGCCACGGACTTTTTCGTGAGGTCGCCCTTTGTGCTGGAAGGTATGCTGATCGGCCTGGTGGGGGCAGCGGTACCCATGGGGCTGCTGTACAATATTTATAATTATGCATTGACGTATATTGCGGAAAGATTTTCCATACTGAGTACTTTCCTGGATTTTCTGCCGGTTGACGAGGTATTTGACGTGCTGATGCCCCTGTGCCTTGCAGTGGGTGTGGGAATCGGGTTCCTGGGAAGTATCACTACGGTCAGAAAACATTTGCATGTGTAAAGTCAGGAGTCTATGAAGAAGAAATTATTTTATCGTCACAACAGATTTCATATGGCCATGTTTTCCTGCTTTTGGTGCCTGGCGCTGACAATTGCACTGTGTTGGGGGGCAGGAAGCATGGCTGTGTCCGCATCTTCTGCCACGTCTATGACATCTGAAAGCATCAGGGAAAAAGAAAGCCAGATATCGCAGAAGAAAGAAGAGAAGGAGAGTCTGAAGGACGGCCTGAGCAATTTGCAGGAAATCAAGAAGAACCTGGAAGCGCAGAAACAGAATCTGAAAAACTATGTGGAGACGCTGGACAGCAGTCTGAGACAGATTGAGCAGAAGATTGCCGAACTGAAGCGTGAAATCGAGGCCAAGGAGGATGAGATTCATGTGACGGAGGCGGAGCTGGAAGCTGCCACGGAAAAGGAAGAAGCCCAACGGGCAGCCATGGGAGTGCATATCAGGCTGGTATATGAGTCAGGGACGCCGAGTATCCTGGATATGATGCTGAAAGCCGAAAGCTTCGGAAATTTCCTGAACAGTTTGGATTATGTGGAAAAAATGGCAGCATATGACCGGCAGATGTGGGAGGACTACAAGGCGGCCAGGGAATATGTCCAGCTGTGCAGGGATGAGCTTGAACTGGAAAAAGAGATTCTGGACGAAACAAAAGAATCCGTTGAGACAGAGCAGAAGAATCTGGAAGAGCTGATTGAGCAGAAGAGAAGCGATATCATCAGTTACGAGACAGATATTGATAATAAAGAAAAAGCCATCAGAGAATATGAAGAGGAAATCAGGGCACAGGAAGCAGAGATTAAGCTTCTGGAGGCAGCCGTGGCGGAAGAGAAAAGGAAGCTTCTGGAGGAGAGCCGCAATGTACTCACATATGACGGAGGCATGTTTAAGTTTCCGTTGGCGACATATACCCGGGTTTCTGACGATTACGGAAACAGAATACATCCTACTCTGGGAGTACAGCAGTTTCACAACGGAGTGGATTTCGCCGCACCGAAAGGAACTGCTATCTACGCGGCTTATGACGGCGAAGTGGTAGCAGCTTCCTATAGCGCTACCATGGGGAATTATGTTATGATAAACCATGGGGATGGATTATATACAATTTACATGCACGCATCGGCATTATATGTGAAAAAAGGCGACATGACGGTGAAAGGGGACACCATCGCTGCTGTTGGCAGCACCGGACGCTCTACCGGCAATCATCTTCATTTCAGTGTGCGCCTGAACGGAGCATATGTCTCCCCCTGGGGATACCTGAAGCAGTAAAAAATGTAGTAAGGGTAAATGCGGAACTGGAAAACAGCATTGGCCCCGTCCGGTGCCCGGAGAGTTTACGGGCACCTGTATTTGGCGGCCGGAAATTCTCCGCTATGCAGTGGTACTGGGTAGGGGCTGATGCGGAACTGAAATAGGAGGTTTTTATGGACGAAAACAACGGGTATTTTGACAATTTAAGTGGTACGGAGCCGGAGAGGCGCAGCGCTCCGCCGCAAAATTTCAATCAGGCGCCCCGGCAGACGTGGAACCCGATACCGCCGGAGCAGCCTCCGAAAGCGGAAAAAGGTAGCGGAAAGGGACTGTTCTTCGGAGGACTGGTCACAGGCATTGCAGGAGCACTGCTGGTGCTGGGGATCTGCTATCTGGGGATTTATGTTCAGAGTATAGTGGAGTCCGGCAAGCTGGCGGCTGAGGAGGGAGTGGAGCTGGATGAGAATTCAGCCATTAACTCATCTACCCTGAGGAAAATGCAGATGCTGGAGAAGACAATTGACCAGTATTTTTATCTGCATGATGTTACAGATGAGGAAATCCAGAACGGCATTTACCGGGGAATATTGAATGCTCTGGGGGATCCTTATTCGGAATATTATTCCGCAGAGGAATTGAATGCGCTGATGGAACAGACGGAAGGCATATATTATGGAATTGGTGCCTATATCGGGCTGGATGAGACGACCAGCCTTCCCAAGATAAGCGGTACTATTGCAGGAGCGCCTTCAGAAGAGGTGGATCTGCGGGCCAATGATCTGATCTATGAAGTGGATGGGGTTTCGACTTATGGCATGACGCTTACGGAAGTGGTCTCTCTGATCAAGGGGCCGGAGAATACGGATGTGACGCTCACCATCATTCGGGAAGGGGCGTCGGATTATCTGGAAGTCAGCGTAACACGCAGGCAGGTGGAAACGCCTACGGTGCAGTATACCATGATGGAAGACAAGATGGCGTACATTCAGCTGACGGAATTTGATGAGGTATCCATTACCCAGTTCGAGCAGGCGCTTGCCTCGGCAAGGAAGGACGGCATGAAAGGTATGATCATGGACCTGCGGGCAAATCCCGGCGGAAGCCTGAATGCTGTGGTAGAGATGGCCAGAATGATTCTTCCGGAAGGAATGATTGTATATACGGAAGATAAAAACGGGAAGAGATCCGAGTACACCTGCGACGGCACGAAGAGACTGGATGTACCGCTGGTAGTTCTGATCGATATGAATTCAGCCAGTGCAGCGGAGATTATGGCAGGCGCTATCAAGGATTATGAACTGGGGACCCTGGTAGGTACCACTACCTTCGGAAAGGGCATTGTACAGCAGATTATACCTTTCCGTGACGGTTCTGCGGCAAAGATTACCATCAGCGCTTATTATACACCGGCCGGCAATAATATACACGGTATCGGCATTGAGCCGGATGTGGTGTGCGAGTTCGACGGCGAGGCCTATTATGGCAGTGAGGAGCATCCCGACAATCAGTTGGAGAAGGCGAAGGAAGTGCTGCGGGAGAAGATGAGATAGCGGGAAGAGGTGCCGGAGCCCGGAAGAATTCGAGACATTCTTCCGGGCAGGCGTATTTATTTTGAAGGAAAAAGGGCTATGACAGGGGTGCAGTATGGGAAAGTGGTATAAGCTGGACAGGCGGTACGGAGTCTTGTATATAAAATTAGCAGTACTGAGTTTATTGTACGTTTTTCCCGTTGTACTGGCCAATATGTATTATAACGACGACCTGGCACGTTCGCTGTACGGTGCCACGGGTTGGAGCGGTGACGGGAGGCCCCTTGGGGAGGCTTTGATGCTGTTTCTCTGCGGCGGAGAGCCTGTTTCGGATATTGCGCCGCTGCCGTTGATTTTGTCGGTATTTCTTTTATCCTATGTGTTGGTATTGTACGCGAAGGCCAACCTGGATTCTGTTTTTGACGAGACATTTCTGATCTGTATTTTACTGTTTGTGATTACCAATCCCTTTGCGGTGGTAAATGTATCCTACAGATTTGACAGTATTATTATGTTTTCTGCATTAAGCTTATCATTTCTGATTTTTGCCATGCCGGATGCTCTGTCGAGTGTCTGGCTGTTTATCTGTTCTTTTCTCGCGGGGACAGCTATTATGTCTCTGTATCAGGCAGCGATTGGGCTATGTGCTGCGTTATTTATCATACACCTTTTTTATGCGGTTCTGGGCGCAGGGAAGGCAGCGGTAAGCGGAGCCTGGAGAATGGCCGGAATCGGGGCCGGGGCATTGTTTTACAAGCTGATGATTGCGGGCAGGTATGTGAGCAGTACGGATTGGCGGTATGAGGCTTCCCGGGTAGTCGGATTTGCTCCGGAGTCCGTTAAAATCGTTATCGATAATATTATGAATGCCTGCCGTTATATAAAAAAGTATCTGACCGGAATTTCACATCTGAACCGGATATTTCTGATTCTTTTTTGTCTGGGCTCGGTGGGAGCGGTTTTGTACTTGTATCTCAGGGACAGGCATAACAAAGGTGTTGTCAGAACAGGGGGGGCAGTATTCCTTCTGGTCTCTCCCGTACTGGCGGCTGTATCCACATTTCTGCCATTGATGGTGCTTTCTGCATTGACGATGAGGAGCAGGATTTTTATATCATTCGGAGTTTCCCTTCTGTATGTGGGAATCATGCTTCTGTTCTTTTGCAGAAAATACAGAAAGCTGCGTAATGGTGCTATCGTGCTGGCTGCGGCATGTGTTTTCTTTCATTTTACTTTTATGTATTCTTATGGAAATGCACTGAAAAGCCAGGATGAATATCAGAAGTATCTTGTATATCATATTGCCCATGATCTGGAGGGTATAAACGGAGACGGGAGTTTTCAGACGGTTTCTTTTGCCGGACAGCCGCCGAAAGCCAGGCAGGTACAGAAGATTTGTTCAAAATATCCATTTATGAATGAACTAATTCCCGTATATCTGGATAATGACACCTGGATAGGAGGTGTCTGGCTGTATCATTACCTGCAGTACGACCTGACCATTGGAAATATTGATGAATCGGACTGGGAGGTGATTCAGGAGGGGGAACCTGAACTGAGCAATTCTGTCTATTCCTGTTACCTGAACGGAACAAGGATAATCGTACATTTTCATTGATAAAGGAGATATGGCAGCATGATATTTTTTTTAACCGCAGCGTGTATTTTACTGTTTATTTGCTTTTATGAAGAATCCGGCGGGTATATGGATGCCTGGCTGAAAGGCAGCGCTGCCTGGTGTATTTTGATGTTTTTATGCACTGAGATTCTGTCTTTGTTTCATTGCTTAAACGGAGTGTCCGTATCTTTGTTCTGGGCGGCGGTCTGTGTATGCGCGACGGCATGGGTGATAAGAAAAGGGAAATACGGACTGGCCTTAGCGGCAGCGCGGGATGCGTTAAAAGCAGCATGGCATAATAAGTTCCTAACAGTTTTGTTCATGGGGATAATGGTCTTGTCTTATGCTACCGTTCCCTATAACTGGGATTCCATGACGTACCATTTGCCGAGGATTGCGCACTGGGCTCAGAATCAGTCGGTGGCACATTATGGAAGCACCATTTACCGGCAGTTGTCAAATCCGCCCCTGCATGAATTTGTGGGGCTGCATGTATATCTGCTGTCAGGTAAGAAAGATGTTTTCCTGAATCTGATACAGTGTGCGGCTTTTTTGACAAACGCCTGGCTTGTCTATGAAATGGCATACAAACTTGGATGTAAAAGAAAATATTGCAAAATGGGAATCTTGCTGCTGGCGTCTATGCCTATTGCTGTGGGAGAGGCGCTTACGACTCAGAACGACCATTTTGCAGGGATGTGGCTTTTAATTTTTGCATATTATCTTCTGGATTTTCTGCATAAGGAAGAAAAAATAGATTACAGCAGGAAAACAATTGTCAATTGTTGTATTATGGCAGTCAGTGTAGGTTTCGGGTATATGACAAAGCCTTCTGTATGTATCGGCATGCTGCTGATGGCGATTGTTTTACTGGTTTACTGTATTGTAAGAAAGGATTCCGTATGGACAATTGTGCGGCTGATTGCCATTGTTCTGCCGCTGCTGCTTGCGCTTATTGTTCCGGAAGCGGTGAGAAACATTGTGACATTCCGGAGCGTGCTTTCTCCGGCAACGGGGGCCAGCCAGCTGGTGGGGACTTGGAAACCGACATATTTGTTTATCAATGGACTGAAGAATGTGGCATTTAATTTTCCGTCGATGTTTGTGCCACAGAGCAGGCAGTGGATTGAGTCGATTGTCCGGCGGACTGCGGCACTGCTGCGTGTCAACATTGACGATTCCGCTATTTCCGAAGGGGGAAGGGCATATTTTGTGGGAGCCCCGGATGATTATGGACATGATACGGCAGTCAGTTCCATTATTGTCATCATCGCGCTGGTCTGTTTTCTCTGGTGCCTGTACAGGTGGAAGAAGCAGGAAAGGTTTCAGAGACAATATACCTGTATTGCGGTTGCAGTGTTTACGTTTTTTTGTATACTTGTCCGTTGGGAGCCGTTTGTCTCGCGGTATATGCTTCCTTATATGATTTTGCTGTGTCCAATGGCAGCCGTGCAGCTTCAGGATATTTCAGAACATGCGGGGAGTGAAATGTGGCGTGTTTCGGCTGTTCCAGTAGTGTGTACTTTGTGTGTCATACAATTATGCAGTCTATTCAATTACCATGTACACATTGCAAAATATCAAAATCAGGCAAGGCCGGAGGGATATTTTTATAACAGAAGCAATATCCGTGATGCATATATAGAAGCATGCAGTTTGGTTGTCAATGAAGGGTATAGAGAAGTAGGGTTGATTATGAATGGAGACTCTTATGAGTATCCGATATGGCACATGCTTCAGGGAAGCGCGGAGCGTATTGATAACGTATGGATAAGCGAGGAAACCAGCCGGTATGAAGATATGTCATATGAACCGGAATGTGTTCTGGCAATAGATATATTTGACAGCCAGATAGAAATTCATGGAAATGATTATAAAAAAGTTACAGATTTGGAAGTACTGAATGTTTATTTACGTTGGGATTTGTAGGCTCAGGAAGACAATAACGGTTAACCGCTGTGAAAGGTTTGGCGCCAATATCTGGGGGGAGGAATAATATGTTTCTGTTTGGAAAGAAAGCAAATGCAGCGAAACAGTTGGATGAAAAGCTGGAGCGGATTCAGAATAATTTCGAGAATAATTATAAGGATGCGGCACAGTTGAATCTGAAAGAATTTGCGGCGCTTCTGGGCACATTTCTGGAAGAGGGAAAGCTGTCAGAGAAGCAGAAGGAGTATTATGAGAGGCAGCTGTCTGAACTGGAGGAAAGGCTGCGGAATTTCACACATAAGGACCAGAAGCCTACCTGGGTTCCGTAAAGCAGATAGAATATGACAAAGCCGAACTGTACTTTCCGTCTGCCAGGACGTCAGAAAACAAAAATCTTATTATTTTGGCTGTGGGCGCATATTATTGCGTGGTTAAGGCAGGTATCCCCTATCAGGACCCGCCGTTGGAATTGCAGATACAATATGCCATCAATATGGGGATTGGCGAGATACTGATAAAGGACGGCTTTCTGATTTCCGTATGCGGAGGAATTGCCCGTCTGCTCTTAAAACTGGCAGTGAAGAAGCAGAGAAAATAGGGATTCAGGCAAGCTCCCGCCTGCGCTTCTGTTTTTTGGATACAAGAATAGCAATGTACACTCCCAGAAATCCAAGTATAATCGCTATCAGTACCGCGGACTCACCCGGGCCGCCCATTTTGGCTTCCGCCCATAAACGGTCCACCAGCTTGCTGGTATCCTCGGGCAGATTGACAAAGACCTGCGTGCGCGCCAGGGTCTCGTCATCCGGATAATATAGGGAACTCTCCACCATTTCTTCGTCCATATAAGCCTTGGCGGCGCTCTCGGGTGTGGAATAACCCACATAATTCATGTTGGCGCCGGCGATTTCGGGGTCACACAGGAAATTGATATATTCTTCAGCCTCCGCCTTGTGGCTGGAGGTAATGGGAATGCACATGGCATCCACAAAATAGTTGGTCCCTTCTTCCGGTACCACGAACCGGATGCTGTCGCTATTGTCCACCAGGATTGCGGCATCTCCGGAATAGTAAGGGGCAATCCAGGCTTCACTGCTTTCCATTTTATCAAAAATCCTATCCATGACATAAGCCTGCACCAGGGGCTTTTGCTGTTTCAAGAGAGCAGCAGCTTCCGCCCAGTCGCTTTCCTCTGTGGTGTTCAGCGACTGCCCCAGCAGAAACTGGGCAATGGCGAAGGAATCCCTGGGATTGTCAAACATCAGAATCTTCCCTGCATAACGGTCGTCCCACAGGGCGGTCCAGCTGGTGATTTCCTCCTCGATATAATCCGTATTATAGAACAATCCTACCACACCCCATGTATAGGGTACCGAGTAGCGGCTGCCAGGATCATATTCCGGATCGCGGAACCGTTCATCAATATACTGGAAGTTGGGAATGTTGGAAAAATCCAGCTCAGCCAGCATATTTTCATCGATAAGTTTGGAAACCATATAGTCAGAGGGAATGATCACGTCATAATCGGCGCCGCCTCCGGCCAACTTGGAGTACAGCGTCTCATTGCTGTCAAAGGTGGTATAGTTGACCTGAATTCCGGTGCGCCGGGTGAACTCTTCATTTACATCCAGGGAATCGTCAGTACCGTTGGCGATGTATTCGCCCCAGTTGTAGACATTGATGGTAACGCCCCGGTTGGGAGCGGTATTTTCCTGTGCAAGGGCTGTCCGGGCCGGAGCCAGGGACAGACACAAAGCGGCACACAGACCCGGAACTATGTACAGGTCCGGATGAGTGAATGCTTTTTTTGTATATGGAATATGACATTTTTTCATGTGTATAACCTCTTTAGTGTCTTTTATAAGTCCCTGGTTTTCTGGCGGCTGTCTCTGTCTTTGAAGCTGCGGACATTGATGATGATCAGCAGCACCATGATTACTGTGAACAGTACTGTGGACAAAGCGTTGATCTCCGGGCTGATCCGCTTCCGGGTCATGGAGTAGATGTAGATGGGCAGCGTCTGGGTGGTGCCGCTGGTAAAGTAGCTTATCACAAAATCGTCTATAGACAGCGTAAAAGCCATGATCATCCCGGTGACGATTCCGGGCATGATCTCCGGCAGGACTACTTTGAAAAAAGCCTTCAGAGGCGGACATCCCAAATCCTGAGCCGCTTCGTAGAGATTCGGGTCCATCTGGCGCAGCTTGGGCAGCACTGATAAAATCACATAGGGCAGGCAGAAGGTAATGTGGGCCGCAATCAGCGAAGCCATCCCCAGACTTCTCCCGCCGAAAAGGCGGACCGTTGATACGAACAGCAGCATCAGCGATACACCCGTGACAATCTCGGGATTGACCATGGGGAAATTGGTAATGTTCATCATGATGCGTCTGGGCAGACGCCTCATGGAATTGATGCCGATTGCCGCCATAGTGCCCAGCACGGTGGATGCCGCAGCCGACACCACCGCAATGAACAGGGTATTGCGCAGCGCCTCCAGGATCAGCCGGTCTTCGAAAAGTTTCCGGTACCAGCGCAGGGAAAAACCGCCCCATACCGTACGGCTGGCCGTCTCCGAATCATTAAAGGAGAATACGATCAGCACAAAGATGGGGGCATATAAAAACAAAAAAATAAGAAAGACGTAAATGCGTGCACCTGTCCTCTTCATATCAGCATACCTCCGCCTGCTTCCTCGCCGTCGTCAAACTGGTTCATGATGCCCATGCAGATCAGAATGATCACCATCAGTACCAGGGACACGGCCGAGCCCAGATTGGGGTTGTAGGCGCTGCCCAGAAACTGCATGTCGATCAGGTCGCCGATGAGCAGATTTCCGCCGCCGCCCAGCATTTTTGAGATGATGAAGGTACTGACGGCGGGAACGAAGACCATCGTGACTCCGGAGATGATGCCGGGCATGCTTAAGGGCACTACTACCTTCAAAAATACCTCTCTGCTGTTGGCGCCCAGATCCTGAGCCGCTTCTATCACATTCTGGTCGATTTTTGTCAGCACGGAGTACAGCGGCAGGATCATGTAGGG
>OFFJ01002583.1_pt1 | contig 11358 bp, 10 predicted proteins | sample 1521261 | NCBI WGS metagenome assembly OFFJ01 (sample SAMEA3504122, study PRJEB24116) | mouse gut metagenome | biome: mouse gut; feature: mouse-associated habitat; material: faeces | place: Denmark | collected 2011 | reverse complement strand
CCCTCCAGCTTTTCAAGTCGCTCTGGAGCAATCTGAATATTTGAACTTTCTAAAATCTCACTAAATTCGTTTAGCGCAATCTCAATTTTCTCCGAAAGAAAATTGAGATAGCTTTCAATGCTGGTATACCCGTTACAGTGATACCACATTGATGATGTTGGAAAAGAATCATCCTCCAAATCGGTTTTAGTTATCATCCAACAAGTGTGCCGCAAGGAACTAAATTTATCACAAGCGGCCCGATATCTGGGTATGTCCTCTTTTTTTAGCTTTTCAAATGGAAAATGAAACGGGTTGATATACTCTGACAAAGGAACGGACTCCCTTTTTATTTTCTTCAACTGACATAGAATCCATTTTTCAGAAATTAAATCCGTAAATTGTTCCCAAGTGAGCAGCCGAACATTAGAGTATTTTGCCGCTTCAATAGCACCTGACTGAAATCCACACTTTGAAATAATTAATCCCAAGTATGCACCAGAATCAGAAACAACAGTCCTGAAAGCGTGTGCTTTTTCTTTGGGAATTGGACTGTTCCAATACTTGCACTCACAGATAATCTTCTTTATAAGTTCATCAGGAGATTCAACTAAAACATCGACCTCGACACATCCACGGGCAGTTTCTATTGTGTATGGACTTACTGCCTGATAGCCAGCTTGGTTTAATAAGAGAGCAACATCATCTTGTAGTTCTCTCCACGTTGAGGGGCATCTATCTGTAAATTTCATTGGCCCACCTCCAGTTTAATTATACAGCATTTATGCCCCTCTTTCAATTAAATGCTAATGCGAAAATTGACATACTTGCCGCCGGTATCGGCCAGAAGCACCGTGCCGTCGTAGGTCTTGCCGGTCTTGGGGGAGAACAGGCCCTTGATCTTCACCTTTCCATGTTTGAGCAGGGCGGCGGCGATCTTCGGGGTGAACGCCTTTTTCCGTTCCTCAAAAAAGCGGTCGTTCTTCCACATGACGAACTGACAGGCCCGGTTGCCGCAGTAGTAATTTTTCTTGCCCTCGTAGACGGTTTCGCCGCACCGGGGACACGTCCCAATGGCGACACGCTCGGACTGAAACAATTTCTGCTTGTCCTCGCTGATACTGGAATAGGTTTTCACCAGGTCGCGGGCCTGCGCCTCGATACCGGCCATGAACTCGTCCGGGTCGGCCTCCCCCTTGGCGATCTCGGACAGGCGGGTTTCCCATTCGGCGGTGAGGGCCGGGGATGTCAGGGCCTCCGGCAGAACCGCCGCCAGGTTGATGCCGTCCTTGGTGGGAAGAAGCTGCTTGCCCTTGCGCTGGACAAAGCCCATCTGCACCAGCTTTTCCAGAATGGCGGCGCGGGTGGCGGGGGTGCCGATGCCCTTCCGCTCCGCGTCCTCCGGCATCTCCCCAGCACCGGCGGTCTCCATACTCTGGAGGATGGTGTCCTCCGTAAAATGCTTGGGCGGGGTCGTTTTGCCCTCCTTCACCTGGACCGCATCCACCGCCAGCGTCTGGCCTTGGGTCAAATTGTCCGGCAGGGCGGCGTCCTTGGTCGGCTCGGCGTAGGCTTTCCATCCCAAATCAAGCACCATTTTTCCCCTGGTGGTGAAGCTGTGCCCGCCGCACTCCACCGTCACAGCGGTTTCGGCGTACCGATGGGGCGGACAGACCGCCCGGAGCAGCCCCAGCGCCACCAGCCGCAGGATTTCCCGCTCCCCCAGGGGCAGGGCAGCAATATCCGCATCGGCGGCACTCCCGGTGGGGACAACGGCGTGATGGTCGGTGACTTTCCCGCTGTTGCAAACCTGGGAAGCCAGCACATCCCCCGGCGCGTCCAGCCCACAGATCGTGACGGCGGCAGACACCAGACGGGGAACAGTGCCCTCCATATCGTCTGTCAGATACCGGCTGTCTGTCCGGGGATAAGTACACAGCTTTTTCTCATAGAGGGCCTGCAAATAGTCCAGCGTCTGCTGGGCGGTGTAGCCCAGGATGCGGTTGGCGTCCCGCTGGAGGGTGGTCAGGTCATAGAGGGCAGGGGCCTTTTCGGACTTCTCCCGGTGCTCCACCGTCTGAACGTTGGCAGTGCTGCCCCCGCAGGCGGTGGCAACGGCGGCGGCGTCCTCTTTGGCGGCGATCCGCTCCCCAGTGAGGGTCATGCCGCCGCAGGCCAGCTCCACCGTGTAGAACGGCACCGGCTCAAAGGCGGCGATCTCCGTCTCCCGCTGGGTAATCAGCGCCAGCGTGGGGGACATAACACGCCCAATATTCAGTGTCCGGCCATACAGCACCGAGAACAGCCGCGTGGCGTTGATGCCCACCAGCCAATCAGCCTTTTGGCGGCAAAGGGCGGCTTGGTGCAGGCCGTCATAGTCGCTGCCGGGATGGAGGTTGTCGAAGCCCTCCCGGATGGCGCTGTCCTCCATGCTGGAAATCCACAGCCGTTTCATGGGCTTGGTACAGCCCGCCAGATGGTAGGCGGTGCGGAAGATCAGCTCCCCCTCGCGTCCGGCGTCGCAGGCGTTTACCACCTCGGACACATCCTCCCGGCGCAGCAGCGTCCGCAGGATGTCGAACTGCTCCCGTTTATCCTTGCCGATGGTGAACCGCCAGCTTTCCGGCAGGATGGGCAGGTCCTCCCGCCGCCACTTGTCGTACCTGGGGTCATAGGCCGCAGGCTCGGCCAGCCCCGCCAGATGGCCGACGCACCAGCTCACCAGCCAACCATCGCCCTCCATATGGCCCTCCTTCCGGGCCGTAGCCCCCAGCACCTTGGCAATGCTCATGGCAACCGAGGGTTTCTCCGCGATCACAAGGCGATACACAAAATCACACTCCTTTAGAAATGGTGAGCGGCCCCGAATTTTGTCGGGGCCGCTCGGAAAATATAGATTGCTTTATGTCCTGCGCCAAATTATAATGAGAGCGAGACAACCCGAAAGGATGTGCTATCTACTTATGAAAAAGTACACAATTTTTCGTATGCCCGCTGAGGATGATGAGAACTATGACCAGCATGAATTGGTTGGCGTCGAGTACGGCGAGGACATCTATGATGTTACGGACAGACTGATCCAGACCGTTTGCGAGGACCTGTCCGAGAATCCCGAATACGCCAAATGCGATACCTATGCTGATCCGCCCGATAAATTGGATGGGTCACCTCGGTATCAGCACCAGATGTGCGGCATTGTTTCACCGGCCTATGCAGAGACCAACACCGTCATTTTCTACGGTATCATTGAGACGGAGGGCGAATCAAGGTAAAGCGCCTCATTCGTCCTCGCCGTCCTCCGGCTCGTCCCCGGCATCGCTGTACTCGTCCTCATCGCCATAGTCGTAGTCATCCAGGTCGGCGCTCCCCTTGGTGTCAGGCTTTTTCTTTTTGAACTTCAAGAAGTAGACCGCGCCGCCCCCGGCCAGAGCCACCGCCAGAATCACCAGCAAAAGCCCATCAGCGCCAGCCTTTTTCTCCGGCTCCGGGTCGGCGTTCGGCTGCTCCGATTCCACCGGGACGGACGGCGACCGCTCCTTGCCCACGCACTCCGTCATGTTCACCGCGCACAGCGGGCAGGAGGTGTTCACCGCCCCAGCGTGGCATCTGTCGGTGCAGGAACAGGCGGCGGGTTCCCCCTGCTCCACCAGCGCGGCCAGATCAGCCTCGTCCACCTTGTTCAAAAAATAGGTCTGATACTGTTCCTCTTTCTCGTTCACCGGGGCATCGTAGTCGATCACGATGTAGAAGGTGTTTCCATCCCGGCCCTCCACGGTGATGAACTGCTTGTGCGTGTCCTTGTCGTACAGCAGATCGCGGGTGGAGAACTCGCTGCCCTGGGACAGCGGCTCCCCCGGCTGGGGGCTGGGCTGGGCAGACGGATTGGCAGGCGGCTGGCCTGTCTGCTCCACATCCTGCGGCGGAGTGGACCCCTGGCTCCAGTATTCCAGAACCTTGTCACTCCCGTCCTCCGGCCCGCCGCCCGCAAAGGCGGTGACGGGCAGCATGGTACAGCACAGCGCCGCCGCCAGTACCATAGTCAGGAGGCGCTTACAGTTCCCCATCATGATTGTCCTCCTGTGCCACCGGGCGGGCGGCGTGGATGAGCGCGGCAAGCTGGTCCGGGTCCAGGCCCACGCCCCGCACCAGACCGATGATGTCCAGGTTTTCCAGCTCGGTGCGCTGCTTGGTCAGCTCTGCCTGCCGCGCTTGCAGCTCGTCGATCTTGGCGGCGTTTTTCTGATACTCTGCGTTAATTTTCTTGATTTTGGGATTCATAGGGATAAAACTCCTTTCACGGTTCCCGAAGCCTGCCAAAGCCATAAAAATGGTTCTGCCAGTACGGGGTGTTGATGTTGGCGTAGGAAATGGGCGATCCGCAATGTATCATCATCCCATTGCCCACATAAATGCCCACATGGGAGGGGCGGTCCGGGATTGGGGCGTCATAGGTTCCGATGAAGAACACCAAATCGCCGGGTTTGGCGTTGGCGGCGGACACCGGGGTGCAGACATTCTCCAAACCGATCACGCCCAGCCGCCCATAGTTCCAGCCGCTGTGATTGATAACCCAGGAGACATAGCCGGAGCAGTCGAAGGAAGTGGAGGGATTGGTGCCGCCCCAGACATAGGGAAAGCCCAAATATTTCTCCGCTTCTTTGAGCATGGCGGCGAACACTTCATCCTCCAACGCTTCTGGGGGTACGTCATAGTCTAAATAATCCTCTTTTGTGGAGGCATTAGGGTATTCGCTGACAGGGAACAGGTCCGGGCGGTTGCCCAGAGTTGCCATATAGGTGGCGTAGAAGTGCATCCCATCCTCGTCCAGCACATACACCGGCAGATGGGACAGGTCAAAATTGGTCAACGTCACCTTGCAGACGGTGTATTCATAGGGCTGGTCATTTTCGTCATAGCGGGTTGTGCGGGTCACGGTCTCAGTGAGGGTGTACTGCCGGTCAAAGAGCATTTCCAGCGTGTCCCCCACATCCGCCAGCGTCCAGCCGCCCCGCTGGTAGGCGGTAAGCAGGGAGATCAGCACATAGGGGTCGTGCCCGATCTCGTCCAGGTCGAATTGATATTCGTCATGGCCGGGGTGAAGCGCGGCATAGTTGTCCAGCTCATGTTTCAATGCGGCCTCCATCCCGGAGTAAGCGGCCTCCGCGCCCAGCATATCCGCGTCGGCGGAGGGATAGGTGGAGCTGCCCAGGCCGGACAGTACACCCTCCACCAGCACCGAGCAGGAGGACAGTCCATTGAGGAACACCGATACCGCCAGGAACAGCGCGACCGCCAGGGCAAAGCCCTTTTTGTGCTTCCAGATGAAGTTGCCGGTGGCCTTGGACTTCTCCGCCGCCTGTTTTGCGGCCTTGGCCGCGTTCTCCATGGTGGCGGAAATGCTCTGGCCGGACTTCACAGAGGCGGCGTACTGCTTTCGGATGGCCCGCTTCTGCTGCCAGCGGGAGATGGGATTGCTGGCAAGCTGGGGATTATCCCGGATGTGCTTCCGATAGAGGGCGTTCACGTTGGCTTTTCCCATCCGCATCCGGGCCTTTTCCGCCTCCCGGTAGGGTTTCAGCTTTTGGACGCGGCGGGAGTGCGCAGCCAGCCGCACACCGCCCTCGGCGGTTTCTTCCAGCCGGTGGGCACTCTCCACCCCCACATTTTCCTGTTCGGTCTCCTGGATTTTTCGGTGGGTCTGGACGGAAACCGCATTGAGGGGCGCAGATTTGACCGTATGGGACAGCTTGGAAATGGGCGCGGGCTTGTCCACGTCCTCAAACCGCAGGCGGGTCTTGACCTTGCCCGTGGTCGGGTCCACCTGCTGATGCTTCACCAGTTTTTTCTTTTTGGGCACCTTGGCCTGGGCCGCATCCGCTTTGTCCGCCGCCTTGTCCGCCCGCCTGATATGCTCCTTCAGCCGGGGGTCTCCGCGTTCGGCATCGGTGAACTGGAGGCGGGAATTTTTAGGCTGGCTCACCGCTCGGTCCCTTTCTGGCTTCGGACAGGTTTAGGGGCAGGGAGAGCCGAGACTTCCACCTTCTTCTGATCCAACTGCTGCCAGACAGAGGGCTTTTCGCGTTTCCCACGCCCCCGTTCCGCAGTATGGCCTAACCGCTCCACAGCACCCTCCGCCCTATAGATGGTGCGATTCAGTCCTGCCAATGCACCACGGACCGCCCGCATGGGAGCAAGTATAACAGTCTGAAAGCGTCCTGGCCGTTCACCGTCCACCTCCTGGGTTTCCTTACCCGCAGCGGCGCGTCCGGCATTTTTCAAGTGAGCGCCCGCGCTCCGCAATTCCTGGCCCATGGCCTCCACCCTTTTGATGGACGTATCCACATTCTCCATGGCTCCGCACACCTTGTCCTGCATGGTTTCCAGCAAATTTTTAATGCCCAGGGAGGAAATGGCCGTGTCCAGGGCAGACACACCCACACGCTTGAAATCTTCCACGGCGGTTTTCGCCCAGACGATGATCCTTTCCTTCACTGCGGCAAGCTGATCGCGGGCCTGCTCCACCTTTTCCTGCGCGGCCTGGACCAAATCAAAGGACGGCTGCTCCGGCGTCAGTTCCCGTTTGATGTCCCTCAACTCCGCCAGGACCGAGCTGTACTGCTGCTCCATGCTGTCCAACGCGGAGATCAGGCAGGACAGCTCCACTGCTTGCAGTTCACGTCCGTTTTCCTTCATCAAGGAAAGCAGCTCCATAACAGCCTCATAGTCGCTCAAAATTTTCATATTGGAATACCCCCTATCTCATTTTTGGATTGCTTGCCCCGGCTGGTAGGGGACACCAGTGAAGTCCAGCACCTTGCCGCAGCCCAATTTGTTGATGCAGAACTCATACTGCGTGGGGTGGGTCAGCGCCATGCGCTGGAAGCGGTTCGGCTCCTTCTCCAAATGGGCACCGAACATACAGAACATACAGCCGGTACGCTGTGCCCCTGTGGTGACGAGCTTTCCGTTTTTCTCCACGATGTCCCCATAGATGGAGGCATAGGGGATGCCGGTCATGCGCAGGTACTGAAGCACGTCCTGCTCCGTCCAGAAGGACATGGGCTGGGAGGATGGCGGCTTTTTCTCAAAAGCATTACACCCGGTTTTGAGATACGCACTCTGCCGCCGCATACTCTCACAGGTCATGGTGGCAATGATAGGCATATTGCCGGTTTCCTTGGCGTACTTGCGGAAAGGCCGCTTTTTCATCACGTCACAGCAATGGTCGGAAATGAGAAATGGCGCTTCCAGCAGGAAGCGCCATTTCATGTACCGTTGGCAGAACCAGGAGGGCGTACCATCGGAGTTAAACCCGTTCATATGCCGGGTGGCCCACTCGCTGCCCCTCCGGGCGTAATAAATACGCTTTGCCACGTCCTTTGAGATCACAGGATAGCCGTACTGCTCAATCACCTTTGTGAAAGGCAGCTCCGGGCGAAGCCACGTCACATTGGGGACAGATTTCACAAACTCCCTGATCTCTGGGTATTCCAGGCCAGTGTCCACAAAAACCGCCGGAATATCCGGGAACGCCCGCCGCGCAAGGTCAAGGGCTACCACGGAATCTTTCCCACCGCTAAAAGAAACCGATACTTTCCCTTTGTAATGACGGTGCCACTCAATGATTTTTGCCTGTGTAACCTGGATTTTCCGTTCCAGCGGCCACGCCTGCATGATGGACAGGTCCTGCTTGGTGTAGACGGCCTCGCTCATGCGGAGACCTCCTGGGGCTTCGTGGTCATGATGCGGTACAGCTCGGTGTCCTTCGGGAAGCGGTCTACAAAGGGCAAAATCACATTGCCATAGAACAGCAGCCCCTCGCCCTCGCCGGAGTGGGTGACGTAGGAAAGCTGGTGCGGGCTGATGTTGAGCTGCTTGGCAAGGATTTTTCGATCTCCCGCAGCCTGATTGAGCATATAGATGAAATCGGAGTTTTCCAGGATATTGGAGATTTCCGGGCTTGCCAGAAGGTCCTTGCTGTTCTGCGTGATGCCGGTGGGGATGCCGCCCCACTTTCTGAACCGCTTCCAAATCTCCACGCTCCAACTCGCCAGCTCGCCTTTCAGCAGAAGGTGGAACTCATCCACATAGTAGCGGGTAGTCTTGCCAGCCGCCCGGTTGACGGTGACGCGGTTCCACACCTGATCTTGAATAACCAGCATACCGAGCTGCTTCAACTGCTTGCCCAGCTCCTTGATGTCGTAGCAGACAATGCGGTTGTCAATGTCCACGTTGGTGCGATGGTTGAACACGTTGAGGGAGCCGGTAACGTAAATCTCCAGCGCCGTGGCGATGAATTGGGCTTCCTTCTCGTCCTGCGCCCGGAGGGTGTCGTACAGATCGCCCAGCACTGGCATATTCTCCGGGCGGGGGTCGGAGAGATATTTCTGGTACACCTGCCGCACACAGCGATCGATCACCGTTTTCTCCACCGGCTGGAGGCCGTCTTTGCTCCCTACCACGATGTCACAGAAGGAAAGCAGAAAGTCCACCTTCAGCGACAGCGGGTTTTCATCATCGCTGTAGTCCAGGTTGAGGTCCATGGGATTAACATACTGCCTGCTGGTGGGGGAGATTTTGATTACCTGCCCGTCCAGGCGCTGGACCAGGGGATAATACTCCGCCTCCGGGTCGCAGATGATGATGTCATCCTCCGTCACCAGAAAAACATTCAAAATCTCCCGTTTGGCGGAGAAGGACTTGCCGCTGCCGGGAGTGCCAAGGATTAGCCCGTTGGGGTTTTTAAGAGCCTTTCTGTCCACCATGATGAGGTTGTTGGAAAGGGCGTTCAGCCCGTAGTACAACGCCTCGCCGCCGCTCTGAAACAGCTCCTGGGTGGTGAAGGGAACGAAGATGGCGGTGCTGGAGGTGGTGAGGCCCCGCTGAATCTCCACCTGGTTGTGGCCCAGGGGAAGCGAGGACATGAGGCCCTGTTCCTGCTGGAAGTCCAGCCGGGTGAGCTGGCAGTTATATTTCTGCGCAATGCTGGATGCCTGAAACACATTATTGTCGAGCTGCCGCTGGCTGTCCGCCGTGTTCAGCACCAGGAACGTGACCAAAAACATCCGCTCATTCCGGCTTTGGAGGTCTTGCAGGAGCTTTTTGGCCTCCGCGCCGTAGGTGGCGAGATCGGACGGGATTATGTCCATATCGTACCCTGCGCGGACCGCCTTTTTCTGTTCGTCGATCTTGGCCCGGTCCAGGTCGGTAATCTTCCGCTTCACCGTTTTGATGGCGCTGATCTGGTCCACGGACTGGATGTGGAGGTTGACGATCTGGCTGGATTCCATGTCCAGAAAATCCGCCAGCATACGGTCATTCAGCTCCGGGGCCAGGATTTGCAGAAAGCTCACCGCGCCGAACATCTTCCCCATGCGGAACATCCGCCCATTTTTGAACTCAAAGGAGCTGGGGGCGATGAAATCCTTGGTGGACAGGCCGGAGGGGGCCAGCCAGTCCCAGGAAAAGCGGAAGGTCTCCTGGCCGTCCATGTGGAAGATGGCGTGGAACAGCCGCAGGCGGTCCGCGCCGCTCATGGGCGCGGCAGTAACGCCCAGCCGCTTGAAGTTGTTGAGGATGTCGGTCTCAATGCGCTCCAGCCGGGGCTTGGCGGTTCGGATGTTGTCCCCGTCAATGCCAAAGGTGAGATATTTGGTCTTGGCAAGGCCGTTGTTGCCCTTGGACAGCTGATTTTGCAGCATATCCGAGTATTCCTGCCGCACATCGTCAAAGCCGTCCTGCTTCATGGGAATGACGATATTCCGGGAAAAACCGTCCTGGGAGGCGGACAGGTTCAGAAAGGACAGCTGGAAGCGGATGGAGCTGTCAAAGTAGTTGAGGAAATCGGACCAGCCCTCGAAAATGGCGGTCTTGTCCTCATTCTGACTAAGCTGATAGTTGATGTCCTGGAATTGGACGGTCTTGGTGTAGAATGTATCGGTGACGCGGCAGATGCCGTCCGGGAACATCCGCTGATAGGGGATGCTGTCCTGGGCGGACAGCTCCTTTTTATCCGTCCCCTTCGCCCTGGCGATGGCGGCTTCGATCTGTTTTCGTTCGTCGCGGGTGAGCTTCCGCTTTCGGGTAGACAATGTAACGCACCTCCCTGTCTAATTGGTCCTGCCGTTCCAAAACGGCGTAAAAGTTGCGGGTCCGGTAGGGGCGCTGCCGGGGCCGGCGGAAGGACACGCGGATGATGTTTCCCACGAGCTTCTCCAGGGGCTGGCCGTTCTTCTCATACACCCCCAGCATGAAGAAGGGGAGCATGACCAGAATCATGCACAGCGCCGCCGCGCTGTTCCCCAGCGGGCCTTTGAGCAAAAAGAACAGCGGAACGCTGACCAGCGCCCCGCCGCTGAAGCAGACCAGCTGCCTCTTGGTGAGATTGAACATGACCTTCGTTTTCACTTTTGTCAGGTCCTTCGGCACAGGTACATAGGCCATCAGGGGGCCTCCTTTCGTTTTAATGGGCGGAGAACACGCTTTTTGCGAGGCTCCCGGTCTTGAACAGTGTGAAGCACAGCAGCACCGTGTAGCCCATGCAGGTCCAGATCGCCGTGCTGATGTCCCCACTGGTGGCGATGCTCTGCACCAGCACAGCATAGATGCCGACACAGATCATAATGAGAAACGCCTGGAAGCCCAGGGCAAACAGGGCTTTCAAATAGTTTTGGCCCATGCCGCCGAACTCCTTGCCCATCATCGCCGCCATAGGGATAGGGGCCACGCTGGTGACTAAATACACCTCGATCATTCTCCCGTAGGTGATGATGAAAATGCAGATGGTCAGCGCCCACATGGTAATGCCCACGAACATGGACTGAAACCACAGGCCGAACAGCGGCCCCAGGTCCATGGCCTCCAGCTGGGCCTCCATATCCGGGAGGACCGTTGCCATGTCGATGCTGGTGTTGCCAATGATGACCCCGGACGCCTGATTGACCGCGCTCTGCGCCACGTCGAACACGCCCATGACAATGTTCCAGGTGTTGGTGACAATGAGAATGGCACAGGCGGTTTTGAATATCCACTTGAAGAAAACCGCCGATTCGATGTCGTGGTGGTTGTTCTTGTCCATGAGAATCTGCACCAGCTCCAGCGTCATAACAAAGGCGAGGATGGCCCCCGCGATAGGGAGAATGACAGTGTTGGACAGGTTCTGGACCATGCTGAAAATGCCGCCGTTCCAGCCCTGGGGGGTCGCGCCCACCTGGGCGGCGATGTCTCCCACCTTTTCATTCACGCTGTCAAACATCCCGGAGAGATTGCCGATGATGCCGCTGACCAGCAGTTCCTTGAGCCATTCCGTGATTGCGTCGAGTACGAAATCCATAGGGGCTTACCCTCCTTTCGAGGCCCCTCCCGCCGGGGGCGGGAGGG
>OFFJ01002580.1_pt1 | contig 11370 bp, 10 predicted proteins | sample 1521261 | NCBI WGS metagenome assembly OFFJ01 (sample SAMEA3504122, study PRJEB24116) | mouse gut metagenome | biome: mouse gut; feature: mouse-associated habitat; material: faeces | place: Denmark | collected 2011 | reverse complement strand
AGTTCGGATGGGAGATCGACGCATATCCGGTGAATGAAATTGCGGCAGAAGTAGAGGCAGTTTCTAAAGGAGATATTGACGCGCAGGTCGAAGAATATTATGATAAGTATGAGATACTTTTGGAAGGCAGAGATGAGAAGGAATTCAGAGAGCATGTAGCGGTGCAGGCGGGAATCGAGATCGGGTTCGAGAGATTCTTGGAGGCGAAGAACTACCAGGCGATCGTGACACATTTCGGTGATCTTGGAAGCCTTAGACAGTTGCCGGGGCTTGCGATCCAGAGGCTGATGGAGAAGGGTTATGGATTCGCGGGAGAAGGCGACTGGAAGACGGCGGCGATGGTACGCCTCATGAAGATCATGACACAGGGTATGAAGGACGCGAAGGGAACCTCGTTCATGGAGGATTACACCTATAATCTGGTACCGGGCAAGGAAGGGATCCTGCAGGCGCACATGCTTGAGGTATGTCCGTCTGTGGCGGAAGGCAAGATCAGCATCAAGGAACAGCCGCTCTCCATGGGAGACAGGGAAGATCCGGCAAGACTTGTATTTACATCAAAGACAGGCCCGGCAGTGGCAACGTCTCTGATCGACCTTGGCGACAGATTCCGCCTGATCATCAATGACGTCGACTGCAAGAAGGTAGAGAAGCCGATGCCAAAACTCCCGGTTGCAACCGCATTCTGGACACCGCAGCCGAACATTAAGACAGGCGCGGAAGCATGGATCTTGGCTGGCGGCGCTCACCATACGGCATTCTCCTATGATCTGACATCAGAGCAGATGGGTGATTGGGCAGCAGCGATGGGTATCGAAGCAGTTTATATTGATAAAGATACAACGATCCGTCAGTTTAAGAATGAGCTTCTTTGGAACAGTGTTGCGTTTCGGAAATAAACAGGTTGAAATAAGCAAGCGGAGGTAGATTGCATGGGGAATAAGGATGATATGAAATTGATGATCGAGAGCGGGAAGACGGCTCTGGGACTTGAGTTTGGTTCTACGAGGATCAAGGCTGTGCTTGTAGATGAGGAGCATAATCCCATCGCATCCGGGGATCATGAGTGGGAGAACCGGTTGGAGAATGGATTCTGGACCTATTCTCTGGATGATATCTGGACGGGGCTTAAGGATAGCTATAAGAAGCTGGCCATGGATGTTAAGGAAAGATATGGTGCAGAGCTTACGACCATCGGGGCGATTGGATTCAGCGCAATGATGCACGGATATATGGCATTTGATAAGGAAGGAAAACTTCTTGTGCCTTTCAGGACATGGAGAAATTCTACTACAGGGCAGGCAGCGGAGGCTTTGACGGAGCTTTTTAAGTACAATATTCCGCAGAGATGGAGTATTTCTCATCTGTATCAGGCGATCTTGAATGGTGAAGAGCATGTGAAGGACGTAGCGTTTTTTACGACGCTGGCAGGATATATTCACTGGCAGCTTACAGGGGAGAAGGTTCTTGGCGTAGGGGATGCTTCTGGTATGTTCCCGATCGATCCAGAGACAAAGGATTTTGATGCGGCAATGGTTGAAAAGTTCGATGCACTTGTTGCTGACAAGAATTATCCGTGGAAGCTGAAAGAGATTCTTCCGAAGGTACTGGTGGCAGGAGAAAATGCAGGCGTTCTGACAGAAGAAGGAGCGAAGCTGCTTGACGAGAGCGGTACATTGAAGGCAGGAATACCGCTGTGCGCGCCAGAGGGTGACGCGGGAACCGGGATGGCGGCGACCAACAGCGTCGCAAAGCGCACCGGCAATGTATCGGCAGGAACATCTGTATTTGCAATGGTGGTACTGGAAAAAGAGCTTAAAAAGGTTTATCCGGAGATTGACCTTGTGACGACACCGGACGGAAGTCTTGTAGGTATGGTTCATGCCAATAACTGTACCTCCGACCTGAACGCATGGGTTGGGCTTTTCAGGGAATTTTTAGAGAGCTTCGGCATTGATGTAGATATGAATAAGCTGTTTGGAACTTTATATAACAAGGCTCTTGAAGGTGATGCAGACTGCGGCGGACTTCTGTCCTACGGATATCTTTCGGGAGAAAATATTACGAATGTGACGGAAGGAAGACCGGTGTTTGTGAGGTCGCCTAAGAGTAACTTTAACCTTGCAAACTTTATGAGGGTTCATCTGTTCACCGCTCTCGGCGCGCTGAAGGTAGGTATGGATATTCTTCTTAAGGAAGAGCATGTAGAGATTGACTCTATCCTTGGACACGGCGGTCTGTTCAAGACGAAAGGTGTAGGGCAGAGTATTCTTGCGGCGGCAATCGACGCGCCGGTATCCGTTATGGAGACGGCGGGAGAAGGCGGTCCGTGGGGAATGGCGCTTCTTGCCTCCTATATGATTCGCAAAGAGGAAGGTGAAACACTTCAGGATTATCTGGCAGATAAAGTATTTGCGGGAAATGCTGGAACAAGCATGAATCCGGATCCAAAAGATGTGGAAGGATTTGAGGTCTTTACCCGGAGATACAAAAAAGGTGTGGCGATCGAGCAGGCAGCAGCAGAGTATCTGATATAGTATCAGGTATTGTCCGGCGGCAGGAAAAAGATATTATTTGAGGAGATGTAAAAAATGCTTGAAGAATTAAAAAAAGAAGTATATGAGGCAAACATGCTTCTTCCGAAGCATGATCTTGTGACCTTCACATGGGGAAATGTAAGCGGGATCGACCGTGAAAAAGGGCTTTTTGTGATCAAGCCCAGCGGTATTGATTATGATAAGCTAAAACCGGAGGATATGGTTGTTGTAGATCTTAAGGGGAATAAGGTGGAAGGCGATTATAATCCGTCCTCCGATACCGCAACTCATGTAGTGCTTTACAATCGTTTCCCGAATATCGGCGGCGTCGTGCATACTCATTCACCATGGGCGACAAGCTGGGCGCAGGCGGGCAGAGGGATTCCGTGCTATGGAACAACACATGCGGATTATCTCTATGGTGAGGTGCCGTGTGTACGTAATCTTACAAAGGAAGAAATAGATGAAGCATATGAGGAAAACACAGGGGTGCTGATTGCGGATGATTTTGAGGCAAAAAGTATCGATTATGAGGCAATGCCGGCGGTACTCTGCAAAAACCACGGTCCGTTCACATGGGGAAAAGATGCCAATGAAGCAGTCCATAATGCAGTAGTCCTTGAGGAAGTAGCTAAGATGGCAGCGAGGTGCGAAATGATCAATCCGCAGAATAACCCGGCTCCGCAGGAGCTTCAGGATAAGCATTATTATAGAAAGCATGGAGAGAATGCTTATTACGGACAACCGGGACAAATATAAATAGGATTGACAAATATATAACATAGAGTTATAATTTTCTTAAATAGAGACTGCGGTCTCTGCATTTAAGAAGTCGGGCGAAAGGCAAAACGGTCATTTATCTGGCTGTTTTGCCTTTTCCTATCGAAAAGGAGGGATTTTATGCAACAACTAATTGCAAAACCGAGTCTGTTAATCTTTGTCGTCATCTATGTTATTATGCTGGTGGCAGTAGGAGCCTATTATTCACGGAAAGCAAAGACAAGCGATGAATTTGTGCGGGCGGGAGGAGGCCTTGGATCGATTGTGCTGATGGGTACATTTCTGGCGACCTTTACAGGGAATGGAACGATTTCAGGGGGAGGAAATTCGCTGGCTTTCACCTATGGACTGTGGCCTGGAATCTTCTTTGCGATTCCATCCTTGGCCGGTGTTATTGTGCTCTTTCTTCTGGCGGGGAAGATCCGGCAGTCAGATTCCTTTACGGTAGCGGGACTTTTAGAGAATAAGTATGGTCATACGGCAAGGACATTGTCGGGTATCATCATTGCTCTGTCCATGATTTCTATCTGTGCATATCAGTACAAGGGTCTGGCGTACGTGCTTAACGTGACTACAGGCATGGATGTAAATATTGCAACGGCGCTTTCGGCAGTGCTTATTATTTTTCTTGCTATGTCTGGCGGATTGAAATCAGTAGCGGTAACAGATGCGCTCAGTGCTTTTATTATGCTTGTGGGAATTATCGTAGCAACTCCGATGGTTATTAAGAGTGCAGGCGGATGGGACAATGTGATCTCAACGGCGGCGGCAACGAATCCGGACAGTCTGACATTCAGCGGCGGGCAGACAGTAGCGGGATTCTTATCGGGATATCTTCCGCTGTTTTTCCTGTCTATCGGTGACCAGAATCTCTATCAGAGAATTGCGGCAGGTGATGGGGATAAAACTGTTAAAAAAGGTTTTGTGGGCTGGTTTGTCGGATTGGTAGTTGTCGTACCGCTGGTAGCAGTAATTGCATTTTCTGCAAAGACTATTTTTGGGGATAATATCGATGCAGCTATGGCATTTATGTCTACTACAACGGTAATTCCGACTTTCGCGGGCGGACTTTTGCTTGCGGCGGCGACGGCATTTATCATCACTACGGGAGACTCCTATCTGTTATCAGGCGCTACGAATATTACGTATGATGTTTACGCAGACAGGATCAATCCAAAAGCGACCGATCACCAGAAGTTTGTATTTACGAGAGGTACGATTCTTGTAACGGGTGTTCTTGCGTATATCCTGCTTCAGTTCTTCCCGACAGTGCTGGCGATCCAGTATTGGTCATATACCATATACGGCGCAGGTATTTCGCCGGCTTTGATCGGCGCGCTCTGCTGGAAGAAGGTAACAAAGATAGGCGGTATCGCTTCGATGGTAGTCGGAACTGCTGTGACCATTATATATGAAGCGATGGGACAGCCTTTGGGTATCGCTACGGTGTTGATCGCAGTTCCGGTTGCAACGATTGTATTGATCGTGGCATCCCTTGTCACACAGGGACATAAATAAGAATTAAGAAAGAAATGGAGAATAGTATAATGAAGGATGATAAACTGATATTTATTATCTGCGGAAAGCTTTATAACGGAATTGATGCGGAATTTAAAGAGAACCATAAGATCTTAGTGAAAAATGATAAGATTGAAGCGATCGGAGCCGATATAGTACAGCCGGAATCAGCAGAGGTTATTGATTTGTCAGATGCGACGGTAACGCCGGGCATGATCGATGCCCATATGCATATGGATTACTACGACTGGCGGCATATACGGGAAGAGGTTTATTCTACATCGGAAGAGGCGAAGACGATCGCTGTCATCCGTACAGCTAAGAAATCCTTGTCTCGCGGTTTTACGACAGTTCGCCATACAGGAGGGATCAATTCTAATGGATTTGGAGTTCTGGATGTGAAGCGTGCCATTGAAAAGGGATATCTTACGGGCAGCAGGATTGTGGCGGCGCCGCGTTTCCTGTGCGCCGCGGGAAGTCATGGGGATCTGTCTCAGGGGTTTTCAAGAAATCCGGAATTGTCCCAGATTACGCAGAATATGCGTTTGACGCTTGGTTCCGGTAAAGATTTCTTTGTAAATGCAGTGCGCGAAGAAATTAAGTATGGTGCAGATTTTATTAAGATCATGGCAACAGGTGGATTTTTCACACCGAATGACAATCCGGCGCAGCAGCAGCTTAATGATGAAGAGATGGAGGCGATCATGATGACTGCCCATGAATGGGGCAAGACAGTTACTGCCCATGTATACAGCCCAAATCATATGCAGAAGCTGGTAAAATACGGTATTGACGGTATGGAGCACTGTTCTCTGATGGATGAAGAGACCGCACAAATGATCGCTGACCACAATGTTTATGTGGTTCCAACCTTCTGTCCGTATGAAGAAGCCGTTCATTATGATCCAGTGGGAATTCAAGATAAACAGCCGGAATTCCGGGCGAAGCTTGAGTATTATAAAGATGCTCTTCAGGCGGGACGGGAAGTGATAAAGAACTGTAAATGTAAGCTTGGGTATGGAACAGATTTTGTTGCAAACCATCAGAATTATGAGAGCGGTTATGAATTTAAGGCATGGATGGAGAGCGATATGGGGACGTTCAGGACATTACAGGCTGCAACAAAGACCAACTCGGAGATCCTTCAGTTAGATGACAAGATCGGAACGCTTGAGGTTGGGAAATTGGCAGATATCTCCGCATGGAAGAGAGATTTGATGACAGATCCATATGCACTTCTTGATTGTGCATTCGTCATGAAAGAAGGAGTCGTATATCCGACAGAAAAATGTGAAGATCTGCCGGAAGGCGTATAAAGAGGATGTTTGTAATAGAAAGCGTTTCAAACGGGAGGGGCATTCGCTCCTCCTTATTTATTGCGTATGTGACAGCATTGTCTCTAACTTGATTTTTGCAATTTAAAAGGACTGCATATGGGAGGTGTGCAGTCCTGAGGAAAAAGTTATGAAAAAGAATTATTTGTGTTCGAATCATCTCTTCGAACAATTACAGTATACGCAAAAACTGTGATAAAAATGTGTTGAAAATAAGAAATAATTGTTAACAAAATCTTTTGACCTTAACGCATTATTGTGCTATGCTGATATCGTATCAGAACAATCTAAGATTCTGAGTTCCCAATCTGGGATTTTTGTCATGGCATTTCGCCGTAGCAACCCACAAAAAGTAATGGAACAGATTTATTGTTATAGTAAAGGGGTGATGTGTTTGGATGAAGAAAAAATCAACAAAATTTCTCGGTAAAGTTTGTTGATATATACATAAAAACTGTACTTGCGTACAGGGGGCAAAACAGATATAATAGGAAAACACACAAGGAGATGATTGTATGACAGAAGAGAGATTCCGTGAAATATTAGAAGAAGTATTAGAAGTAAAATTAGAAACTAAGTTAGAAGAGAAACTGGAAGAAAAGCTGGATGCCAAGTTAGAAGAAAAGCTGGAAGTCAAGCTGGAAGAGAAGTTAGATACTAAGCTGGACATCAGACTGAAGAAGATTCATGCACGTTTGGATAGTCTGGAAGAGCGGATGGATCATGCGGAAAGCAAGATACACAGGCTTGGTCTTGTTTTAGAGAACGATGTAGTGCGCCCAATCCGTTTGCTGTGTGAGAATCTTTATCCAACTTCAAAGGGGTGGCTTGAGAATGAGCATCGTCTGAGCACATTAGAAGAGGATGTTGCTGTTATTAAGACGGTTGTGAAAAAGCACAGTGAAAGTATACACATATTACAGCAGGCATAGAAGTGGAGGAGCGAAATGCTCCTCCATTTATAACTGGGTTATAATTCAAAGGTTTCCAGATCGTCAGGAACGTAAAGGTTACCGTGAAAATATTTCTTGCCTTCTTCGGTGTACAGATGTTTGCGTTCCCTGAGGTGTGTCTCTTCTGTGTGGTATAAAAGAAGGTTCGGGATAGAAAGACTTTCTGCAAGCTGGCATGCTTCTTTTACGGTGCTGTGGTGTTTTTCGTAGGGCTTGAATTTATCAGCCTCCCCGAACAGACAGAAAGCCTCATGAAGCAGCCAGTCGCTGCCCTTTACATATTCATGATTCATTTCATTATAAGGCTCATCTCCTACGCAGGTGAATTTCTTGCCGTTGTTTAGCTGCATGGTAAACCCGAACTGCTTCGCTTTTGTGGAGGCAATATCGAAAAATGTGACCGGACAGCCTAAGATATGGCGGGAATCACCGCTTTTTACAATATCAAAACGGATGCGTCCTCCCATATGCCTACAGACTTTCTGCTGAATGGTCATATTCGCGATTGCCTGAATCTTTTCGGAAAGCTCCTCATGGCAGTAGATGCGAAGCTCACCGTCATATGTTTCCTGATTCATCCGCTGACCGATCAGACGGATCAGCCAGATGATTCCGAGTACATGGTCCACATGCTCGTGGGTTACAAAGATATCATGGATGTCACAGATATCAATGCCGGTATCTTTCAGCACTTTTAGAATTCTGTTTCCGCCGCCGGCATCTATAAGAAAATGTCTGCTGCCCTCAGAGATGGCAAAGCAGGTATTATAGCATTCGGATACGGCAGCGTTTCCGGTTCCTAATATTGTTAATTTCATAGAAAGCACTCCTTTATACTAATATTTTCATATCATATCATAAACTAATAGCAAGGTCAAAAATAAACAGTTACAATTGTTATGCCCGATTGTTATGCCAATCGTTATGCGCCGCTTTCAAAATGAAATCTGCCTTCCGATGGGGAAAACACGGAAGGCAGATTCTTCTTTTGGTACTAAGAAGATTGTATGAGGGGAAACTAAACAGTCTCTGCGATATCTTTTGTGGCTTTAAGGAACTTATCAATATCATCTGTTCCGTGGCAGTGGAGCGGAGATACGCGGATTGCGCCTTCAAGTCCGAGGGATTCTACGATTCTCTTGGAATAAGGGCTTGTATTCAGACGCTCAAATACGGTAATGCCATGCTCTAAGTATTTCTGTGAGAGGTCAGCGAATTCAATGCCTTTGATTCCCATAGCGACGATTAAGTCTTTGTATGTAAGGTCTTCCATGTCTACATATACTTCTGCTTTCTCAATGTGGCGAAGTCCCGGAACCTCATCTGTGCCTTCAAGCATCCGGTATAAAAGCGCGCGTTCTTGAAGGTGGATGCGGTGCATGCCTTCTAAATACAGCGTGCGTCTGTCAGTGCTGTTGATAAAATGTGCGCCGATTTTACATACATAGTCGATGACCGCCATCATAGCTGCAAAGTTCGCAGGCGTTGGAGTGCCGAGCGCCCATACATGGTCGTCTTTGTGGATCAGCTTGTGGTGTGGCAGCGCGCATACCCGATCAGATACATAGCAGAAGCCGCAGCCGCGGACGCCGAAGAATTTGTAAGGCGCAAAATTGGATACATCTACCCCCCAGTCTTCTACATCAATAGCTGCATGAGGCGCATGCTGCACCGCATCGCTTACAACATAGATTTCCGGATTGATCTCCTTTGCGCGTCGTGCGATTTCCTTGATGTCCATGATATTTCCAGAGATATTGGATGCCGCCATGATGCTTAAGAGAACGGTATCTTTGTCCACATATTTCATAATTTCGTCTACGTCAAGTCCGCCGGTAGTCTTATTGGCCGGAACTACGCGGAATTCACGTCCGGTCTGGGTGCAGTAGAACTCAACTGCATCGTGGGCTGAAGGGTGCTCAAGGGAAGAGGTGACTGCGTTGGTTCCCCATTTTACATTGGTCATGATCGTACCTACAGCCTGGAACATGCTCTGGGAAGCGGTAAGTTCTGTGAGCAGACCGCCGCTCTTTGCGCCAAATACGGTCTCTAAGATATCTTTCGTTCCGTCAGCTACATAATGGGAAAGCTCATATCCTCTTCCTCTTACCCGCTCCGGGCAGTCCGGGAATTCTTCAATCTGAGCTTTTACTTCTACCGCTTTTCTAAGCCTTAATGAACCGCCGGAATTTTCAAAAAAGAGCCGCTCCCCATGTTCTGGATCTGCATCAGCATAACAGAACTGCGCCTTTAAGCTTTTCTGGTATTCGTCAGAAAATAAGATTCCTTTTTCTTCATTATTCATTTTGTTATATCCTCCTTATCCGTGCAGGTTTGTTTAACTTAGTATTATCATAGCACGGAAAGTAGAAATTGAAAAATGAATAATTACGCTGTATAATATTAATAGAATTTATATTTAAAAATAAAATTGTAAGAGCACAGAGTACGAAATGATCTGTAGACAGTCAGATTGAATAACGAAAGGAGCGTTTATGAATTTAGCAGATATTGAGACGTTTTTGATGATCGTTAAGACAAAGAATATAACAAAGACGGCGGAAAATCTCTTTTTGTCCCAGCCTACCGTGAGCCACCGGCTGAAGCTTTTGGAAGAGGAGCTTCAGGTGAAGCTGATTACAAGGAAAAAGGGTTACAAGCAGATAGAGCTGACATCACAGGGCGAAGAGTTTATCCCTATTGCGGAACGCTGGCTTTCTATCTGGCAGGAGATGCAGCTTTTAAAAAACAGCAGAGAGAAGCTTTACCTGACCATTGGATGTACGGATACGATGAACAGTGCGATTTTGTTTGATCTGTACAGTGAAATGCTGGGAGCCAGAGAGCAGATTATGAATCTGTATATTAAGACCCACTATTCCTATGAACTTTATGGACTTTTAGAGAACCATGAGATTGATCTGGGGTTTGTGTATCATCATTTGCAGTTTAAAAATATCATTGCGCGGCCCATACTGAGGGAGAAGATGTATATCGTGCAGTCGGCGGCTACAGAGCTTAAGAAGTCCGTTATTCATACCGATGAGCTTGATAAGGAATGGGAGATCTACCTGAGCTGGGAGGCGAATTACCAGATCTGGCATGATCAGTGGGTGAGCAAAGGCGAACGTCCCCGGGTGTGGGTGGACACCTTTGAATTACTTCTGCATCTGATGTCGGATGAGAGGATGTGGGTGATCGCGCCGATCTCGGTTGTGGACAGACTGAGGACGCTCAGGCAGGTATATGTAAGCGAGATTGCCAATCCGGTACAGCCGCCGGAGCGGATCACGTATGAGATCAAGCATAAGTATCCCAATGAGGCAACGCTTAAGGCGGTTCAGATCTTCGAGGAAAGAATGACGCCCTATCTTTGTAAAAAGGGATGGGGATATGTGGGAGGAGAAGAAATTTAAAAATTTAAAAAAATTGTCACAAATGGAAAGTCAAATTCGTTTATATAGTAAGGATGCAGGATATGCTTTTACTAATGATGGCTATAGATACTCCAGAGGAAAAGTCAAAGTTTGAAAAGATATATAGCAAATATAAAGATGTCATGTACTATGCGGTATATGGAATTCTCGGCGAACAGTACGAGACGGTTTATTTTTCATAACTTACCTCATTTCTTTTTTTCCAAAACGTATTACTGCCATTATAAGTACCAATACAAAAATCAGAATTGCACATGGTAAAAACGGGAACAGGTTAAAACCAGTGCTAGCGCCCTTTGTCGTGAAATCATGTAGGGAGCAGGAAACCAAATAACCGCTATAACAATAAGGATAAATGATCCAAAGTGGTGTATTTGCTACTAATACGCTGGGGATAACAAGAAGCAGATTTAAGCCGACGGACAGCAATGGTTTTTCAAATAGTACCGTAATCGCCCATATTGTTGCTACACTGGGGAGCATGGTAAGGAATAAACCAACGCACCACTTCAACAAATACATGATCGGCAGCGCTTCTGTAATTCCTGTATTGTTTGCTGCAATCAATCCTGTTATCACAAAGACAACAAGAAAAACAACCATTTCCATAAGCAAATAAAAAAGAAGTACACAAAATTTTGCTGCTGAAAGGACATAGCGGCTAACAGGCAGGGCTAACATTTTCAAAATTCCGTTATTCCCCGTTTCCCGTCCCGCAATCATCACACATACAACAATCATGGTGAACGGAAGCAAATAATAGGCATAAACTAATGCGCTCTGAATGAACATAGCCGCCCATGCGTTTGTA
>OFFJ01002578.1_pt1 | contig 11377 bp, 8 predicted proteins | sample 1521261 | NCBI WGS metagenome assembly OFFJ01 (sample SAMEA3504122, study PRJEB24116) | mouse gut metagenome | biome: mouse gut; feature: mouse-associated habitat; material: faeces | place: Denmark | collected 2011 | reverse complement strand
CAAAAATTATTTCCATATTTTCGTCCGAATCCCCTGATTCATGGAATTCACCAGATTCACCCGTTTCATTATTTTCATCGGTTTCCGTATTTACCGGCTTTTCCAGCTTTGCACCGCATTTGCTGCAAAATTCCGCATCCAGCGGCATATTCTGCCCGCACACGCTGCAGGAAGCCACTCCCTTTATCTGGCCAGACTGCTTTTTCAATTCTTCCAGGCTTTCCAATGATTCCTCAATCAGCTGCATATGGTCATCAAATTCCCTGCACTCGTCATCCTTGTGCAGCTCATAATAGCATTTTCCAATTTCCAGATACAGTTTATTTAAATAATCATTTTTCGCACGCATCTCCATGCGGATTCTTGCCAGCTCCGATAAATCCTTTGCTTTCTGTGTCGCATCCTTTGACACAGACACAATTGTATCACCCAGCCTGTCAAATATATCCATTTTTCCCATCCTTTCCGAATCCTTTCCGACATTGATTGTCAATACTATATGCCATTATAATATGCACAAATGCTTTTTGCAATCACATTTTCTGAATTCTTGGAATATACGTAACAGTTCAGGCAGGTCTTTGCACCCTGATGCAAAGACCGTAAGAACATGATTCAGGAGTGCAAAAATCCCATCGCGAAGCGATTTTCAATGGATTTTTGCATGTAACAGGTCAGCTTGTCTGAACTGTTACAATTTAGTAATCAAATCTCAATAAAAGTCAGGAAATTATGAGATTATGATGATATTGATTATACATCAATTGAAAAGGCAGATGAGGTATCATAAAATTAGCACAAGATGAGCTCATTGCTAATCCAGTTCTGAAAGTAGGGGAAGGATGTTTGGTTATGGATAGATGTATGAAGGTGCGGTTGCTGCAAACAGTTGTGTTAGCATTATGGAGGTATAATATGAGAAAAATAAAGCAAATCATGTCAGTGGTGGCATGTATGATATTAGTATTAGCAATGGTGATTCCGGTAAGTGCGGAAGCGGGGGATGATGCCGAATACGGTCAAGTGGAAAAAGTGATACAAAGGAAACCGGCATCTGCGATATGTGGTTCCGAATATTGTAATTTGACAGCAGTATTTTCGAGATATGGAAAGACTACTGGATATGGTAATATTACCTCCAGTACGCATGTTGAGTATGCAGAAGGATTTTTTTATTGCTCCCAAGGTCATACAACTGTAAAGGATGTGAATGTGGGAACTCAAAGTCATTCATTGACATATTGTGATGATTTAGGGCATACAAGTTCCGATTCTAATACACATCAATATTGGCGCAGATGTGAATGCGAACATGGTGAGAATGTTTATGTTGATTGTAATTATAGGAAAAGTGGGGTACATACAAAACCGTAGGATTTATGCAGTGCCTGTCAGAAGTGGGCAGGAATATATTTTTTGAAGTAAGAATTGTTTCTGGCTAAAGGAGAGCCATCCATGGGAAAAAAGAGTTATTTGAGTCTGTTATGCATTATTATGCTGCTACTGCCGGCCCTGTCTGGCTGTAGTAAAACTGCTTCCAAAGAGGATAACAGCCTTCTGGGCATAGACGGTTATGTCTATACGGCACTGCAAATTGATGTAAAGGCAGCTTCTGACGACAGGTTCAAAGTGATGAACGGCTATATCTATTACCGATTTGTGAACTCCAACATAACATTGAGAAGATTTCCCATAGAAGAATTGTTTCCTATGGGAGAGGAGCTTTCCTCAGAAAACACTGACTCAGAAGAGCAATTCAAGATGCCTGCCGGGGAGCCTTTGGCTCAGGCAGGCAGTTTCTCAAACCATGTGTTGGATTATATTGTGGATGAGGACGACAGTCTCTATTATCTGGGGGAAAGAATCGGTGAAGATGAGACGGACTGTGTTCTGGTAAAACGACGGGCGGATGGCAGTGAAGAGTACTGTGTCTCTTTGTCCGGCAGGCCAAATTCACTGGCATTGAGCAATGAAAACCGTATTTACGTACTGACAGAGGATTTCATCTTTATTATTGGTGAGAAGGGAAAGGTGTTGGAGCGGTTTTCTGTGGCGGAGGGAGAAGCGGCCGAATTGTTGGAGGGGGAAGCAGGCACTGTCTATTATTATCAAATGGGTACCAATGAAGTGAATGAAATTGTTCCTGACAGGCAGTCCGGCTCTTATCGGCTGGAATGGTTGAGGGGACCTTGCAGTAATGGCATTTTCAGCGGCTCCCGGCAAGGTTTGTTTTATACCGGCAATGATGGGGTGCTTTATCGTTACAGGAAAGAAGCTGATTCCTGGGAAACGGTGCTTCGTTGGGGGGACAGTAACCTGATCTGCTATTCAGACTTTACGATACTTCTGCTTTCGGAGGACAGGCTGGCAGTGGATATCAATATTCCGGGACAGTCAGGTAAATATGAACGGGCGTTTTTTGTCCTTACGAAGACCCCGGTAGAAGAGCTTCCGGAGAAGGAAGTGCTGGTGCTGGTGATGGAGGGAAATCGTCTGTTCAGTACCCTGGAACAGTATGTCATGGATTATAACAGAAATAGTGACAACTGTCACATCATCATTCAACGCGACCTGTCAAGGCTGGACGCGGAGTTGGTTTCTTCCAATCCGCCGGACCTGATCAATCTGACTTATATGGATTACATAAAGTTTGGTGAAAAGGATGTACTGGAGGATTTGGAGCCGTATCTGGAGAGCAGCATACTGTTGGACAGGAAAGATTTTCGGGAGGCTGTTCTTGATTCGTGTACTGTAAAGGGGCGGTTGGTGTGCATTCCTGATGAGATCGAATGTACTACAGTTATTGGACGGGCTTCCCAGCTGGGAAGCGGTGCAGGTTGGACTGTAGCGGATGTAATGGCGTTTGCGGAGAGCCATCCCGATGCACAGCTATTTAAGAATAATACTTTTTCCGCCATGATAAAGACATTCTTTCGGGATTATATACTGGAGCAGTTTGTGGATTGGGAGAACAGAGAATGTTATTTTGACGGGGAAGAATTTATCTCTTTTATAAAATGGGTAGCGGAGCATTCGGACGGTGTGGACAGTGAGGAGAGCTTTGTGGAGGACAGGTCCGAAGCCATGCCGGAGAATCATCTGCTCAGCATAATGACGGAAATCAGTACCCCGCAGTCTTTGCTGCTTAGCAGAAGCCATTTTGGGGAAGAAGTAGTTGTGGTAGGATACCCGACGGCCAGGGGGGAGGCTGTATACCATGGGACAGCTGTTAATCAGTTGGGGATTGTGGCTGCTTCTGATAAGAAGGAAGCAGCATGGCAGTTTATCGAGTCTTTTCTTGCCCGGAAAAACGGACACTATATGATTGTACCAAGCCGCTTACGCGGCGGCAAGTTCTAACTTATTTTTCTGAAAATGTCTAAAAAAGTAGCAGTTTTTGTATTTATAGTGTATTGTTGAGTTACGCCACTTAACCATAAACCATAACATACGAAAACTGCTATGATTAATATACCACAGATTTTCCGTCCCAACAACCACATATTTCATTTTTCCCGTCCGCCACCTCCTGGATGAACGCTGTCACTGTCAACCAGTTTTTATCCCAAGGAGGTTACTATGGACTATTTAGCTGTTTTTACTGAAATGCTCCTGGCCAGGGGCCTGGCCGACAACACTGTACGCAATTACCAGACTTATATCAGGCCTTACCTTGCTTACCTGCAACGGCTTGGGCTTTCGCCTGATGCCGCATCCTGGCAGGTTATGCGGGATTACCTCAGGCACATAAAGGAAAGCCGTTCCCTTTCTGACCGCACGGTGAACATGGTCATCTCACACCTGCAGTTCTTCCATGTTTATGTCCTTCATAAACAGTGGGATCCCACCCAGGTGCCTTTCCGCAGGTTCCGTACCTACCTGCCTTTTGTCCCTTCACGGGAGCTTGCAGGCTCCTTCATCGGTTCCTTCCAGGACCCGAAGATGAAGCTTGCCCTGTCCATCCTTTATGCCACTGGCCTGCGCCTGGACGAGCTCTGCCACCTCCAGTGCCGGGATATCTACCTGGAGAAAGGCCGGGTACATGTTGCTGACTCCAAGAACCGCCACGACCGGTTTGTCCCCCTTCCTGCCTCTTTGAAGCCATTGATCCTTTCCTACTGGTATTCTTTCCCAATTGGCAGGAGGCCCAGGCTCTGGCTGTTCACACAGCAGCACTCCCCTGATACCCCCATGGACAAGCAGTGGGTTCAGGACCGTATCCTGAAGCAGCGGAATTTACTGGGGGTTGACGGGAGGCTCACTGCCCATTCTTTCAGGCACGCTTTCGCCACTCACAGTTACGAGAATGGCATGGACCTGCTGTCCCTCAAAACTTTCCTGGGGCACCGCTCCATCAATTCCACTGCAATTTATGTGCACCTGGCGGCAGCTTCTTCCTGCACCACAGTGAACCCCTTTGACCAGATCGGGAGTGGCATCCATGCATAACAAAAAAGTGCAGGGGCTTTTTGGCTCCCTCAAAATACAGCAGGTTTTCCTTTCCGCCTACCAGGAATTCTCTTCTTCCGGCGCCCCGCAGTCCGACGTCCAGCGCAGGGCCGCACATGCCATCATGCGCTGCAAGTCCGGGAAGCTGGGCTGCAACAGGAGCTTCTGCCCTGACTGCGGACACCTGCAAACCCATAATAATTCCTGCCGCAACCGCAGCTGCCCTAACTGCCAGGCCGTCCAGAAGGAACTCTGGGTGGACCGGCGCAGGGCCGAGGTTATTGACGCCCCCTACTTCCATGTGGTCTTTACCCTCCCTCATGAGCTGAACCCCCTCATCTATGCCAACCAGAAGGCCCTTTACGGGCTTTTCCACAGGTGCTGCGCTGAAACACTCCTGGAACTGTGCGCCGACAAAAAATATTTAGGCGCTCAGCCCGGCATCATCCAGGTGCTCCATACCTGGAACCAGGAAATGCTTTACCATGTGCATATGCACTGCATCCTCTCCGGCGGCGGGCTCACAAGGGACGGCAGGATCCGTAAAAGCAGGGGTTCCTTCTTCCTCCCGGTCTTTGTCCTGCGGGACAAGTTCAGGGGCAAATACCTCGCCCTCCTGGACAGGCTTTATAAGGATGGCTCCCTTGCCCTCCCGGACCTCTGTGCGGCTTTCCGGGAACCTTCCGGCTGGCAGGCTTTCCGGGACGGCCTTTACCGCAGGGACTGGTGCCCCTTCATCAAGGAGACCTTCAATGGCTTCGGCAACGCAATTGAGTACCTGGGCAGGTATACCCATAAGATCGCCATCTCCAACAGCCGTGTCCTTTCCGTTACGGGGAAGGAAGTCACCTTTTCCGCAAGGGGCTTAAAACCAGGGGATCCAAAACGCACCATTACTACAGGCAGCTGCGAGTTCATCCGACGCTTCCTCATCCATGTACTCCCACAGGGCTTCCAGAAGATCCGCTATTACGGTTTCCTGAACAACCGTACAAAGTCCAGGAACCTGAAACTGATCTTTACCATCCAGGGGCATCAGAGTTTTAAGGCACGTTTTACCGGGATGTCCATGGCACAGCTGGTGCTGGCTGTCTGGAAAAAGGACATCACCAGGTGCCCTGTCTGCGGCTTTGCCGGGATGCGGCCTGTCGGAAGGACTTATGCTTCCGGATAGATTTTTTCCCTTTTTATACGGTATCCTTGCAGGTCTCCCGGAACGGAAGGCCTGGTCAGCCTGCGCATTTTTAAGGATTCCAGAAAAAAATACTGTTTTTCCTGGTATAGAAACTTCTGTACATCTTTATCTTTCCCTTCTACAGCCCCCATTTCCGGCAAGTGGAGAAAAGCAATCCCCATACCCGCACTTTCAGGCCCCGCGGCCCGGTACAATCGGAAAGCATCAGATTTAGGGCAGTTTATCTTTTGTACAAGTTATTCTTTTCTGTTGCCCTAAATCAGATGCTTTCCTTAGGTATTATGGCAAAGTACAAAATGCAAGGACTTAACTTAAATGGAAATTAAAAAAACTCGGTTCAGTTAGTGGGAAAGGGAAGGGGGGAGTACTATAATATATTTAGTTTCAAGGTTGCACACGCATGTTGCATATCAGCAGCGTTACATGGGAATGGTGCAACGTTTGGAACAAAATAAACAGAGAAAGGAGAAGCGAAGATGAAAGTAATCAGAAAACCTCTTGAGAAGAAGGACATGGAATTGTATTCCTGAAAAATATTTTCTTGATAAGTATGTAGAGAGATTATATGAGGAGGAAAAGGGGGGTCACGATTTTTGATGATATTTTTGAACTCAAGCACTGCTTTATTGCCTTTTCCTGGATATGATGCTATACTGAAATACAAAGATTTACAGTGAAGAGGAGACTGAATTATGAAAAAAATATCTCAAATAGCGGTCATTAACTTTCCGTTTTTCTATACATTGGAACAGATAGTTATGAAACTCATGGGCTTTGGGCTGATGTTAGTGCCCGCCTTCATTACGCGATATCTGATGGACAGCAGAATAGAACAGGGCGAGAAAATTCCTTTGTACTGGTTCGGTATAGCAATTGTCGTGACAGCGGCGATACACTTATTCAATTTTTACTTCATGCACTATCGGTCCCAGATGTTTACGAACCAGCGGGCATCAGACTTCAACAGTGTGATAGCGCGTAAGATTGCCAGCAGCCGTATGCCGGAGTATGAGGCCGAGCCAAAAAGCAAGATATATAATATCATGAATTCAGATATTGCGTCCATATATACCCTGAGTAATTATATTGTTGGTGTTCCGGTGAACATTATAAAGGCAATTATGGTCATGTGGCTGTTGTTTGACGCGCATTACGGATTTGCCCTGATAGTGTTGGTGATGGCGCCCCTGTATGCTCTCTCCAGCTATACCAATCAGGGACAGCGAAAGAAACTGATGGAAGAAGAGAGGAAGGCGGCGGACATATGGTTGGAAGGGGTTGAGGTCATGATTAACAGTAAGGTAAGCATAGGTCTCAACAGAGCTTTTCCGTACATATTAGAGCGCTCGGAAAGGGAGAAAGATGCCTTTTACAGAGCCAGGAACCGGCAGCATTTTTATCTGCTGATTACGTTGGAACTGCCAAGGATGATTAGTACCCTGTCGCTTCTTTTGATTTTGATAGTTGGGGGAAATATGGTGGTCGGAGGGTGGCTTACCTTGGGTACACTGGTGTTTGTTACACAGCTGATTGGGTATGAATTTGAGTCTCTGGCAGAGCTTGCTTCTCTGCAGGCGAATTTTCTGAACGAACTGCCGATCTTCCAGCGGGGGAAAGATTTTGTGGCGCTTCCGGACGGGGATAGTGCGCCGGCGGCGCAAATGGGAGGAAGACAGGACGTGGAAGACGGGCATCCTGCGGCGGGAAAAGGAAATCATGCAGAAGAAGGGAACCTTATGCCAAAAAAATCGGAAAATGGACAGGGACACGGGCAGGCAGCAGGTGATGCAGGCATAATCAGCCTGAAAGATGCCGGTATCCTGCGGCCTGACGGTAGCAGGCTGATTCAAATAGACGACTTTTCCGTCGAAGGACCGGGGCTGATTCTCATCAGAGGGGAAAACGGATGCGGCAAATCCACACTGTTCAATATCCTTTCCGGTGTATTTTCAGAGAAACAATTGGAGACAGGAGAGGGCGGAAGCTGTGAAATTTCATCCATGTACAGGGACAGTCTGGGGTATCTGTTTTACCCAAACTTTATTTTTGCCGGAACAGTGAAGGAAAATGTTCTCTATGGGCGGGATATCCCTGAACGGGAATTCGAAAGAGTCCATAAACTGCTGAATCTGCCGCCTGCCGATAAAGAGGTCAGGATAAGGCCGGAAAATCTGTCGCTGGGGGAGAAGCAGAAAATCTATTTGGCAAGGCTGTTGTTAGGTGATTATAAGTGCATCTTACTGGATGAGCCTGGCAGCAATCTGGACGACAGGACAGAGGAGAATCTGATTCAGGCGCTGGGTGAGATGAAGTGCGGCAGGCTTCTGCTGGTAATCAGCCATAATGACCGATATGACAGGATAGCGGACAGGATTTATACGGTAAAGGATGGAAGTATGGCGGCAGATTAAAAATTGAAAATAGGAAAGATAGAGGAATAGGAATACTGGAAAACCGCATCAGATGGTATGCACCACGGATGCGGTTTCGGAGTTTAAGCCATTTTCTGTAGTTGTGCGCTATGTTCCATAATGATTTCTTTCATGAGTTCATTGTCAGCCTGCATTCTCTCATATTCTTCTATAGAATTTTTATATCTGTCATAGGTTGAGGTGTAGCAGGATTCAATTGTGTTCAATCGCGGCATCATTATGTTTTCCTGGAACAGCTTTATCTGATGTATTTCAGCCTGCAGTTCAGCTTTTACAGCCTGTATTTCCCCCTGCAGTTCAGCTTTTACAGCCTGTATTTCCCCCTGCAGTTCGGTTTTTACAGCCTGTATTTCCCCCTGCAGTTCGGTTTTTACAGATCGTATTTCGTTTCTCAAGGTTTGCATTTCATTTTTTATCGGCTGTATTTCTGCTTTCAATTTCACATCTAACAACTGTGAAATTGAAAGCAGATCGTCATTTGTCAATGCCATAATGAGACACCCTCCTTTCAAAGACTGTATCCATCATACCACAAATAGAAAGCGCTGTCATTGCTTATTTTCAGAATTTCCAAAGTTTCGACAGATTTCGGTTTTCGATTGACCGGTTGCCATGACGGGATGAAAGACAGGATTTATACGGTGAGGGACAGCGTATGGCTGCGGATTCCTGCAAAAAGAGATTGACATATATCGAATGATTTCATACAATAATCATGTTGGAGAAGTCCTTCTTGCGAGGGTTTTTATGTGCGTAGACGAAAAAAGCGGGAGATAAATAAACCAGAGAGGTTACTGACATGAGAAAGCTGATGAAGTATCTAAGCGGCTACAGGAAAGAGTCCGTCCTTGCGCCGCTATTTAAGTTGCTGGAAGCCTTTTTCGAGCTGCTGGTGCCGTTGGTGATGGCCAGCATTATCGACAGAGGCATCAATGTGAACGGTACAGGGGGAGCGGATACAGGGCATATCTGGCGGATGGGTTTGTGCCTGCTGGCGCTGGCAGTGGTGGGGCTGGTGTCTTCCATTACGGCACAGTTTTTTGCGGCCAAGGCGGCGGTGGGATTTTCCGCGGGTCTGCGGCAGGCGCTGTTTGACCATATCCAGGGGCTGGATTTTACTAATATTGACAAAGCGGGAACATCCACCATGATTACCCGCATGACCAGTGACGTGAACCAGATCCAGTCCGGCGTGAACCTGGTGCTGCGCCTGTTCCTGCGCTCGCCGATTATCGTATTCGGCGCCATGATCATGGCTTTTACCATTGATGTGAAAAGCGCGCTGGTGTTTGTAGTGGCGATTCCGCTGCTGGCCGTGGTGGTTTTCGGCATCATGGTGTGGACCATGCCGCTGTACAAGAAGGTACAGGCGAACCTGGATAAGGTTCTGGGAGTCACCAGAGAGAACCTTACAGGTGTCCGGGTCATCCGGGCTTTCCACCAGGAGGAAGTGGAGGAGGGACGCTTCCGCGGATTCACCGGGGCTTTGGCGGACAGTCAGATATTCGTGGGAAAAATCAGTGCGGTGATGAATCCCGTGACTTATGTGATCGTGAACGGAGCCATTATTTTCCTGATATATATCGGAGCCGTCCAGGTCAACGTGGGGAACCTGTCTCAGGGCGAAGTGGTGGCCATTATCAACTATATGTCCCAGATTCTGGTGGAACTGGTGAAGCTGGCGAACCTGATTATTACAGTGACCAAGGCACTTGCCTGTGCAGACCGTGTGGCAGGTGTATTCGAGATTCAGAACGAAAGCCGGACCTGCGCGGCACAGCCTGGATTATCCGGTGAAGGAAAACAACTGGCACTGTCTGGATTATCCGGTGAAGGAAAACAACCGGTGCAGACTGAAAATGCATCCGGCGAGGCAATACCTTTCCTGCAGTTTGACCATGTTTCCCTGACCTATGCGGGAGCCGGGGCCGAGACTCTGCATGAAATTGATTTTACGGTAAACAAAGGCGAGACCGTGGGCATCATTGGCGGCACCGGCTCCGGCAAGACTTCACTGGTGAACCTGATTCCCGGTTTTTACCCTGTGACAGGGGGGCACTTACGCCTTGAGGGCAGAGATATCCGGCAGATGCCGGCGGAAGAACTGCGGAGCCGCGTGGGCATGGTGCCTCAGAAGGCGGTACTGTTCAAGGGAACCATCCGCAGCAATCTGCAGTGGGGTAAGCCTGATGCCACGGAAGCAGAGATGTGGCAGGCCATTGACACAGCCCAGGCCAGAGAAGTAGTAGAAGGGAAGAAAGACGGGCTGGATGCGGAAATCGCCCAGAACGGCAAGAATCTGTCCGGCGGCCAGAGACAGCGTCTGACCATCGCCAGGGCCCTGGTGCGCAAGCCTCAGATTCTGATACTGGATGACAGTGCGTCCGCTCTGGATTACGCTACAGATGCCAGGCTGCGCACGGCAATCCGTCAGTTGGAGGGCGGAACGACTACCTTTATCGTCTCCCAGAGGGCTTCTTCCATCCGCCATGCGGACAAGATTGTGGTGCTTGACGACGGTGAGGTGGCGGGTATCGGAACCCATGATGAACTGCTTCGGAATTGTGACGTGTACAGGGAAATCTATTTTTCACAGTATCCCGAGGAACGGATGAAGGCGGCGAAAGAGGGAATCGAAAGCAATGCGGCAAAGGAGGGTGTTTGACATGACGGCTATGAAAAAATGTAATACAGATATATCCGAAAAGAGATGCATGGCGGATGCCTTCAAATATTCTGCAGGAAATGCAAAAGAGGCAATCTCCGGGACAGGGAAGGGAGGCGCAGAAGATGGCGGCAGATAATAAAAAAGGCACGGAAGGAAAGAAAAGTGCGCAGTCAAACGGCACCCTGGGAAACAGTTCCGGAAATCGTTCCGGCCAGATGGCCACCCTGCGCAAGGTGCTCAATTATATCCGCAGGTACTGGCTGATGGTGGGACTTTCCCTGATATTGGCGGCAGTGACGGTGGTTTTGACGCTTTATGTTCCCATTCTTACGGGAGATGCGGTGGACCTGCTGTTGAGAGAGGGAGAGGTGTACTTTTCCGGTGTGTTTGACCTGATGAAAAAAATCGGCATTGCCATGGCGGTGACGGCTCTGGCTCAGTGGGTGATGAATACCTGCAACAATCATATCACCTATCATGTGGTAAAGGATATCAGAGAGGATGCCTTTGAGAAGCTGGAGAAGCTTCCGCTGAAGTATCTGGACGCTCATGCTTACGGCGATATCGTCAGCCGTGTGGTGGCGGATGTGGATACCTTTGCGGACGGTCTGCTCATGGGATTCACCCAGCTTT
>OFFJ01002571.1_pt1 | contig 11413 bp, 11 predicted proteins | sample 1521261 | NCBI WGS metagenome assembly OFFJ01 (sample SAMEA3504122, study PRJEB24116) | mouse gut metagenome | biome: mouse gut; feature: mouse-associated habitat; material: faeces | place: Denmark | collected 2011 | reverse complement strand
TTCCGGCTTTATGGATTTCATCCCCTATTCCTACATCAGTATATTCCGAAAATCATTAAACATCACAAAAACCATCAGAGCCATCAGCACCATCAGCCCCACAAAATGCACCATCCCCTCCTTCTCCGGATCGATCCCCTTCCCCCGAACCGCCTCCAGAATCAGAAAGACAAGCCTTCCCCCATCCAGCGCCGGCAAAGGCAACAGATTCATCACCCCAAGATTCGCCGTCAAAAGAATGGAGATATACAGCATATTCAGCCAGACATAAAAAACCCCGTCCTCCCTGCTGCTCTCATAAGTATCCCCAATCGCATTCACAATCCCCACCGGCCCGGAAATATCATCCGCACCCACGCGGCCGCCAAAAAGCATCCCCAGACTCTTAATCGTCGTAGAAATCCAATACTTCACCTCATAAGCGCTATACCCAATGGTCTTAAGTATATTCCCTTTCATCCGAACCCCGGACCCCCGAAGCCCCAGATAATACATCCCGTTCTCCGCCTGCTTCGGCTCCAGCATCACCGTATACCGCTCCCCATTCCGCTCATAGGTCAGCTCCACCGTCTTCCCCTGGTTTGAATCATTGGTCATCTTGATGAAAATATGGCCCTGATTGTCAGAATCAAAATAATCGCTGTCGATGATTCCCACGGTATTGTCCATCTGCAGCCTATACTTAAACCCCAGCCCGCTTCTCGGGTACAGCTTCAGCACCCAGCCCTCGTCCATCCTCACCCGGATTCCCGTAGGAATCTTGATGGTAGCTCCGGGAGCCAGACTAAAGGAAAACGGGGCAAAGAAATCATATCCGGCGCTTCCTCTGGTAGCCCGTCGGGGCAGCGGTATTTCTGCATACATTTCCTGAATCTGGCTCTTCGTATATTGGGGAAAGCTCTCCTCCACGGCCTCCTGAAAGATATGGGGGCTCACCTTTAGAAATTGGGCCATTCTCTTCATTGTCCGTCCTCCCCGTTCTCTCCAATCAGTCCTGACAGCCGCAAAGACCCGAAGGCTTCTTCGTCTCCGTATACCTCTGGGCATAATTGCCGCAGTGCAGCACCGGCACCCTAGGATCCTCTTGACCCAGCGACGCCTGCACATCTATCACCCTCTGATTGGCGCTTCCCTTCCAGAGAAGGTTTGCGTCCTTCTCCTCCACATGGAATTCACCGTCCACAACTACATCCACATAGCTCATCAGAGGATAATGCAGGATGTTTTCCCAGCTGTCCCCGGTATACAGCCATATGGTTTTGCTGGGATATTTCTCCTTGATCTCGGCCATCAGCTCCCTTACGCCAAGACTGTTGGCCGGATGTAAGGGATCACCTCCCGAAAAGGTGATCCCGGAGATATAGCTTTTGTCCAGCTGATCAAATATCTCCTGCTTTGCGGCTCTGTCAAAAGGAAGGCCCCCGTCGGGATCCCATGTAATGGGATTGTGGCATCCCTTACAGCAATGGCTGCAGCCGGCGACCCAGAGAACCACCCGCAGACCATCGCCGTTGAGCATATCGTCCGTTGTGATATTATGGTATCTCATACGCCATTCCCCCTTTGAAAGGACTCTTTTTTCCGAGCCTCACATGCTCTTCCTCTCTGCGATTTCGGCCATCTTCGCATCGTTCAGCCTTGTATCCCCATGCACTCTGGAATAGGACAGATATCCGTTCATGCGGTCGATCTTGGTCAGGTTCCGACTTCCGCACTTGGGGCACACATCCATCTCCAGCTCCTGATGACCGCAGTCATCACAGTATGCCAAAGACAAATTGACCCCCTCGTAAAATCCCATTTCCATAGCCCTGCGGATCAGGGTCTTGATGGCTTCGATATTATAGTCTATAGGATACTTCACATACTGAATCTTGCCTCCGTTGCACAAGTTCCAGAAGCGGTCTTCCAGATCCTGCTTCTGAATGGGAGTGATATCCTCCGCCACATGGCAATGGAAGCTGTTGCTCACATACTCCTTGTCGGAAACCCCTTCCACGATGCCGTATTTCTTCCTGAACTGCTTCACCTGCAGCCCACAGAGGTTCTCTGCCGGAGTTCCGTAGATTGCATAGAGATATCCGTCCTCCTCCTTGAACTCATTGACCCTCTTATTGATATATTCCAGCACCTCAAGGGCGAACTGACCGTCCTCCACCATGGATTTTCCGTTATACAGCCGCTGCAGCTCGTTCAGCGCCGTAATGCCGAAGCTGGCAGTAGCAGATCTAAGCAGAGGCTTGATTTTGTCTGTAAGCTTTAAATGCCCTCCCAAAAATCCCCCCTCGCAATAGGCCAGAGGATTTGTGGATGCCCTCATCTCTCCAAGATAGGCATATGTACGAATATGAAGATTTCGTATCAGATTGAGATAATAATCCAGCACCTCGTAAAAATCCCGGCTTTCCTTTCTGGACTTGGCCAGAATCATAGGCAGGTGCAGGGACACGGCTCCGATATTGAACCGTCCCACGAATACCGGGACGTCCTTATCGTCTGCCGGATGAATCCCGCCCCTCTCGTACCACGGAGAAAGGAAAGCCCTGCAGCCCATGGGAGAGATGATCTTTCCATACTGCTTGTACATGCTGGCCACGTAGCCTTTGCCGGTGAGACTGAGCCAGTCCGGATACATGGTCTTTGCCGAGCACTCTATGCCTGCCTCAAACACATCCTCCAGCGGCTTTCCGGGGCCATGGAGATTTTCATCGTACAAAAATACGATCTTGGGGAACAACACCGGCTTCTTATGCTCTTTCTTGCCCTGTCCCTCCCTGCGCACATTCAGCATGGTGATGGTGGCCAGCTTTGCAAATCTCCCGGTTCCCGTGCCTGCAGTCACAGTGATGAAAGGATAATCGCCCCGGCTGCTCCCCACGGTATTGAATTTGTACTCCCATCCCTGAAATCCTTGCTCAAACTCCCTTACTACATCATCATAAGCTTCCTTCTGGGCCGCTTCCGAGGGCACGCCCAGACGCTTGTACTTTTCTATATACCGCCCGTAGGATTTCTCCGCATAAGGCTCCAGAATCAGATCTACGCTGGGAACCGTGAATCCGCCGTACTGCTGACTGGCGGCACTGAGAACAATGTCTCCTATGACGTCGAACGCCACGTCAAGAGATTTGGGCTCGTTGTACCATACATTCCCCATTTCAAACCCGCCGCTCAGCACATTCTGCACATCGAAAAGACAGCAGTTCATAGTGTCCCTTCTTGCGGACATATCGTGAACATAGATATAGCCGTCCCGACAAGCCTGAATCTCGTCCGTGGTCATAAAGAATTTCTGATAAAGCTCCTTGTTCAGCTGGTTGAAGACCAGACTCCTTTTCGTGGCCACCAATGCAGAATCCGTATTGGCATTCTCCTTGTCTCCTATGTACATGATGGACTGGCTCTTTTTATATACATCATCCAGCATACGCACAAAGTCCTGCTTATAATTACGGTAATCCCGATAGCTCTTGGCCACCACCGGCTTCACCTGCTCCAGAGCGTTCTCCACGATATTGTGCATCACCGGAATGGGGATTTCCTCCATACCCATCTCATTGACCTTGTCCACCACGTCCTGGCAGATCCGGCATTCCTCCTCCACGCTGAACTTGGTCAAAGCCCTATAGGCGCTTTTGCCTACGGCATTTATGACTTTCTGCACATTGAAGGCTTCTCTGCTTCCGTCCTTCTTTATCACGGACACTTCCCTTGCCGTTTTGAAGGCTTCCCCGTAATTGACCCTCTGTTCCCTCTTCTGCTCTGAATTACCGCTCATCCACCCCATCCCTTTCGATAAATAATGACTGCACCTGCAAACAAGCGCTTCCAAGCACTTCCGATACCTTCTATTATCCTCCGCGCCTCTTCCGACCGCCGATTACATACACAAAATATAGTGGTATGCCCTTATGTCATCCGATATATTGTGTCGGATAAATATCAGTATAAGAAAGAAATCGGAGATTGTCAATGAAGTATTTTCTTCAAAAATGCACAAAAAACCTCTGGCAGATTTAGGACATCTATGTATTGACAGCCTTTTCCCGCCACACAAAAACACTCCGCAGACCGACTGCGGAGCATATCTTGCACCCTTCCTCTTTTAAACGCAGTGCTTTTAGACACAGTGCCTTTAGACGTATTTCCCAAAAAACGGCAGACAAAAAAGCCCGCCGAATCAAAGAGGCATTTCCTCCAAAATGTCCTTCAGCCATTCCCGATACTGATCCTTCACAGAAACCGGACTTACAATTACGGCCTCCTTTCCGATTCCTGCCATCCATCCGTAGAACTGTCCGCTGACGGTCACTCTGGCCCGAATTCGGAACACTCCTGCTTCCATGGAACGAATGTCTACACCCCTGCCGAAACGGTCCAAAACCACGCCGATGAGACGATCCGGAAACTGCAGTGTCACCGTCTCCTCCCTGCCGCCGTACATGCCGAACACCTGATTCGTATATGAGGCCAGATCCACCTGAGAAAACTGCTCCACTCCTTCTCTGGCTTCCTTCAGAACCGTCACATCACCCATCTTGTCCACGCGATAGTGCTTCATGACACCGTTTGCGCTGTCGAAAGCTGCCAGATAATAGTTCTCATCCTGCCAGATCAAAGCCCATGGGCTGACCTTTTTCTCGCCTCTGGGCCTCACTGCAAGCTGCTTTTTCAGATTCCAGTCCAGATAACAGAAGGATATCTGTCTGTTCTCCTGAATGGCCTTATGAATGCTGTCGATGCTATAATATATATTCTCGTTCTCCGTCTTCACCCGTCCGGCCACGTACACCTGACGCTGCAGCTTTCCGGCGTCATGCTTTCCCGCCATATGCTCCAGCTTCTTGATCAGGCTGCGGGATTTTTTAGGCGTTATGAAACGGGAGGACTGTACCGCATCCACCAGCAGCTTCAGCTCCGCCAGCTCGAATTCCCTGCTGGCCATGTAATATCCCCCGCCCAGACGACTCTGCAGGTGGACGATGTCATAGCCGAAGTCACAGAGCTTCTCCATATCGTCATAAAGGCTTTTGCGCTCGGAATGGATCCCGTTGGCATCTAAGTACGCAATGATGTCCCCTACGCCTGCAGGATGGCCTTCATCCGTATTCTCCGACAGATATTTGACAATGTATAGAAGCTTCAGCTTCTGTCCCGGCGCCTTTGCCATGTACTACTTTCCTGCAGCTGCGTCGGCGCCGCTCTCTCCCACGGCCTCAGCCTTGTTCGCCTTCCGCCGAGCCATGGTAACGCCAATGGCAATGGCCACTCCGGCAATCACCACGATCACAAGCATCAGCACCAAATACGACATAAAAGAGTTCAAAAAATTCACCAACATAGCCAATCCCTTCTTTTCCTGAAAGTTTTTCCTATTGCAATCTTCCTGCTTTTTTGCAAAGACAGTACAGATACTTTCCTGCATATCCTTATCAGTATACCAAATCTTTCCCCTTCCCGTCAAGAGTCCGCGGTTTCTTTTTCCTCCCGGTTTTCCCTCCGCAATGAGGATCCTATCAATCGCCGTCACAGTCCGTAGAGCCATACTCCCCAATAGCTATCCTGCGTCTCGAAATATCCCATGGGCTCCAGCCCAAGCTTCTCCGCGCCGACGATCTCTCCGCAGGAAAAGATATAATCGCAGCCCAATTCCTTAAGGGCACTCAGATCAAGCTCCAGATTTTCATAGACGATCCTCTGACCCTTGCCCAGCATCCATGCATTGCCAGTGGCCCCATTAAAAAGGTAGCAGCGGCTGCCCCAGGTATCGAAATAGCCCGCCGTCTCCGGACTCTTCTCAAGCTCCCGCTCTATTACCCTGCGGAAGCGATGCTTATATTCCAGCGGATAATTGTTGGAATACCCGTCCGCCGTGTAGAAACCATGCATCAGCGCCGGCGCAGGACTCATGCCAAGATGCGCCACCTTATAGGAGGTCTTGTCCCTTCCGATGGCATCCTCCAGCTCCTGCATCAGATCCTCCGCATAATAGCTTTTCCATGTCACATACCCCGTGATGCCGGATCCGTTGTTCAGCTGGTTCACGCTCATATATAGGTAGGAATTCATCTTGATCTCCTGCAGAGTCGGCAGCAGCAAAAGAACCACAGCCAGAACCTTCAATGTCCTATGTCGGCCGCCCCACCACAGAGTACAGCAAAGGGCAAACTCCAGAAGCCATCCTGCGGGGTACAGCCAGTAGAATCTCTCCAGCTGGAAATAACGCAGGAATCCTTCACAGCCGTTCTTAAAGTCCACCACGGGCTGCCACTTACAGAAACCGTAGAGCAGAGCGATCCCCATCAATATAAGCAGCCCCGCCAGAGCCATTTTGTATCGTTTCCTGACGTCAGCCCCCATTTTTCCATACAGTATCCCCCCTGCCGCCAAAATTACCAGAATTGGAAGGATCAATGCTTTATGATAGGAATCCGCATGCTGGGCGCTGTTCAGGAACACCTCGGCCACCGTGTTCCAGAAAGGCATCGCCCCGTTCACCAGCTCCTCCCGATGACTGACATAACTGCTCCTGCCCAGAACCAGTTCAACGAAAAGATTTCGGTTCACAACCACATAGACGGCCATAAGCCAGACAAACCCCAGCCATAGCCACCCGTTCTTTCTCCTTTTAAACAGCTGAAACAGCAGCGCCAGCCCCCAGAAGCCCAATACCACATATCCGATCAGCACCAGATGAGTGCTGAGGCCGAAAAACAAAATCAGCAAAAAGCTCATCAGGATGTTTCTTTTCTTGTGTAAGCACAGAAAACACCACAGCAGAAGGGGCACCCCTGCGGCGGACAATCCATAGATCGGCGGCAAAGGCAGCATGCAGAATGCCCCTGCAGTTACCGCCGCCAGAATGCTGCTCTTTGTAAGTTCCTTCACGCAGAGGTACATACCAAAAAAACCGGCCAAAAATACGGTCAGGTACTGTACTACAAAAGCAGCAAAAGCAGGCATAAGGGCATACAGCGGAATGAACAGTACGGCGGAGGGCTGGAAGCCGCTGACGGGAAGCCCGCCCAAAAGCTCCGGAAACTGTTCTACCGGCTCCGCCAAATGTCTGGCGTTGAGCACATAGGTCATGAGGGTCTCGTCCAGCTGGTCATGTATGGGAAAAACACTTTCCTCTCCCATCAGAACATAGGGCAGAAACACTGCCCCTGCCAGCAGGAGACCGCTCCACCATAGGGGAAGCGCATCCAGCCGGCCCAGCACGGTCTCCAGCCTTAAATGAATTTTCTTCAGCCAGAACATTCCTTTTTCCATTCCCGCTTACTCCCCTTCCCAGATCATCCCCTCTGCACTGACATCCCTTATCCTGCGGCCCGCTCTCGCTGTGCGGCCAAAATCACTTCCCCTGCCTTTGTTATCCCTCTTTCCGGCCCCCATTTTAGTGAAACATCCCTCCCTGAAACAGAACCCGGAAATAATCCACCCCGCAGATCAGGTGGAGACCATACATTCCCCACTGGATCCCCAGCTGCCAGAAGGGCTGTTTCCTTCTGGCAGTTTGCCCTACCAGAATCATAAGGCTCACCGCAAAGGAAAAGAAAAGTGCGTACATGTAACCCCATGCAAAATTGACATGGGCCATGCGATAGCCTTTTTCGTACAAAAAAAGCAGCGTGCATAAGGCCGCCAGATAAAATTGCCAGGAAAAGCGGAGAAGCTTAGGAACCTCCCTCTGCAGGATACAGAATACAAGCACGGCCAGAGGAAATGCCATTCCCCGGAAAATGGACCATGGCACATTGCCCGTGGTTGTGGACCAGGCGGTGAGAAATCCGATTCCGATTCCCTCCCCTGATATTTTTCCCGGCCGAAAGACGTCCCCGAACTGGTAGAGAAGCACCAGAAAAGTGGGAATAAACCAGATTCCCAGCTGAAAAAAGGCTTTCACCCCCTGACGGAAACCATGAAAAAACAGCCGCCACAGCATAATGCACCCTGCGGCACATGCCATTACCAGCGAGAAGCTGGTTTTTGACAAGGTGGATCCCCTGGAGGCTTTTATGTCGGATAAGCTCAGCGCATCCACCACGGCAATGGCCCAGGGCGCCGTCAGGAGCGCGCGCAGGGCTGTGGGCAAAAAGGATGACTCCGTGCAGAAGGAGGTGGAGGGGTTCATGGCCGCCCTGCGCTCCCAGCGCACCAGGCGCATCATTTTCCACTGGGGGACCATGCATTATCCCGGGGTCCTGAACCGGGTGTCCTCCCAGTACACCATGTTCAATGTGAACGGGCAGCCCATCCGGGCGGTGGTATCCCTTTCTCTGGTCTGCGCGGACGAGGAGGTCTCGCCAGGGGACATGGGCATCTGGCAGCAGCACTATGAGGAGGCGTTCCAGGGGAAGGACCGCAGCTATGTGAAGGCGGCACAGAAAGCGGGAAATCTGCTGAATTTCAATCTGTAGGAAGGCGCGGGCTATGGCGGCATATACTTACCAGGAGCTGAAGAAAAAATATGAGGATTTTTCCTACCCGCTGGTCCATGTCCAGATCGGCGGAAAGGATTTCTCCCAAAATAAGTTCGGGTTTCAGATCTCCGATGTGGAAGTGGAGATGACCAGCGGGTTCGAGGCAGCCATGGCCACTTTCTGGATCTACAACTGCTATGACAAGATCGCCTGCGCGTTCGAGTTCGACAGCCTGAAGAAATATGTGTGCATGGGTTCCGCCGTGATCCTGAGCATGGGCTACGGCACCCGGGTCAGGGAGATCTTCCGGGGCTTTATCTCCCGGGTGAATTTCGTGTTCCGCCAGGAGGAGATCCCCGGGGTGGAGATTACGGCCATGGACATCAAGGGCATCATGATGGCGGGGAATTATTCCAGGCAGCTAAAGGCCACCTGCTATTCCGACAGCGTGAAGGAGATCCTGGGCAGGACGGCCTATGTGAGGCTGGAGTCCAGTGAGATCGTCACCAGACAGGAGATTTCGGACACCCCGGACAAGAGACAGGGGGCGCCCGGGGGAGGGGAATCGGCCAGCGACCGGACCATGGAGATGGTCTGCGAGAGCGATTACGAATTCGTGGTCAAGGCGGCCAAGAAATACAATTATGAATTCTTCTCCGTGGGAGGGACGGTGTACTTCCGGAAGGCCAAGAGCAATCAGGAGCTGTTGATGGAGGCGGCCCCGGGGGACGGGCTGAGAAGCTATGAGATCGGGTATGATTTCACCGGAATCGTGGAGAAGGTGGAGGTCCGGGGGATGGACGCCGGGAAGTCCAAGCTGATCAAGGCCTCCAAGAAGATGCAGAACAAGCTTTCCCAGGGAAACAAGGCGAAGCCCCTGATCAAGGATTCCCAGAAGGTGTACATCGACCCCACTGTCACCTCCAAGGAGGAGGCGGGGTATCGGGCGGATTATCTGGCGGAGGACATCTCCTACAGGCTGGGCACGCTGGAGGCGGAATTCATCGGGCTTCCGGAGCTGACGCCAGGCAGGTTCTTAAAAGTCAAGGGGCTTGGGACTGCCGTATCGAATACTTTTTATCTGGTGACGGTGCGCCACATCATGGACGAGAGGGGCTATATCACCAAGGTCACCGGGAAAGCGGCAGGCATGGAAAATGAAGAAGGGCATTCATAGGAAAGGGCGTAAGGGATGGGACTGTACGATGTGATCGACGATATTGCAGAGAAGCAGGTGATGAAGACCGACACTGGGGACAACCGGATCCTGGGGGTGGTCATCGGGCAGATCGTGAAGAATTATGACAAGGATATGCCGGGCCGGGTCTGCGTGGCCGTGCCGGTGCGGGACCAGAGCGCCAACGAGCTGCAGTGGGTGAGGGTGGCCATGCCCTCGGGGGGCTCGGGCTGGGGGCATTATTTCCTGCCGGAGGCCGGGGACCAGGTGCTCCTGGCATTTGAGCAGGGAAACATCGAAAAGCCCTATGTGATCGGCTGCATCCCCAAGGACAGCGACCAGATCCTGAAAAAGTCCGTGGACGAGGACAATCAGTACAAGAAGATCGTCACCCGCAACGGCAATACCCTCTATTTCGAGGACAACAAGGAGGGGGACGGGGAAAAGGACAAGATCCGCATCCTCACGGCGCAGGGCGGCCACCGGATCGAGCTGGACAATGAGAAGAAGATGATATTGCTGTCGGACCAAGACGGGTCCAACCTGATCCGGATGAAGACAGAGGACGGCCAGATGGAGATCACGGCCCAGAAGAAGCTGACCATCAAGGTGGGGGACAATATCGAGCTGATTTTGAACGGCAGCAATGGAGCGGTCTCCCTGAAAGCGTCCAAGATCAATATCGAGGCCAGCGGCAACATGGACGTGAAGTCCAACAGCGCCATGAAGCTCCAGGCCGGGAACCTGTCCGTGGAGGCCAACGCGTCGCTGAAGTTGAGCAGCAACGGCCCCGCCAGCCTGGCGGGGACGCCCATCAAGCTGGGATAGGAGTGAGGAAGAATGCCAGAAAGAAGTTTTTTAGGAACGGGGATGAAATTCCCCCCGCAGATCAACCCGGCCACGGGACGCTTCGCCGTCTCGTCGGAGGAGGAGAGCGTGAAGGAATCGGTGTACCTGATTCTGATGACCCAGAAGACGGAGCGGTTCCTAAGGCCCCAGTTCGGCAGCGACCTGATGTCCTACACCTTTATGGACATCAACATCACCTCCGTCAACATGATGGTCCGCTCCCTGACGGAACAGATCCTGTCCAATGAGCCCAGGATACAGAGCGTGACGATCACCACGGACGAACAGGTCAGGGAGGGCTGCCTTTTGGTGAACATCGACTATGTGATCAAAAGCAGCCAGGAGGAGGACCGCCTGACCGTTCCCTTTTATCTGAATGCAGCACCTGAGGAAGAGGCCTATGAACCAGAATTATATGAAACCGAACCGTTTGAATGAATGGAAGATCGACAGCCGGACCGCCGTGGACATAGAGGAGCGCATCGGGGAACTGGCCGCGGCGTATGTGCCGGAATGGCATTTTGACAGGGAGGATCCGGACATCGGCTCCGTGATCGCGAAGCTGTTCGCGGGACAGATGGAAAACAATATCGGCCGCTGTAACCAGGTGCTGAACCGATACCACACGGAGTTCGTGAATTTCCTGGGGATCTCCCTGCTTCCGGCAAAGCCCGCCAGCGCCACGGTGCTCCTGGGGCTGGTACAGGACACCATACCGGGGGTGGAGGTGCCTAAGGGGACCAAGTTCCTGGCGGACACAGAAGAAGGGGAGGAGCAGATCGTATTCGAGACCACCCACAATCTGTATGTGACCAGCGCTACCCTGGACTATGCCTTTCTGACCCTGGAGGGGGACGGCAGCATCCTGCCTTTGAAGGGCAGGATGGAGGGGCCCAGGATCCTGGAGGAGGCTCCGGCCCAGGAGGAAGAGGTTTCCGCCCAGGAGGGGGATGAGGGCGGGCTC
>OFFJ01002557.1_pt1 | contig 11468 bp, 13 predicted proteins | sample 1521261 | NCBI WGS metagenome assembly OFFJ01 (sample SAMEA3504122, study PRJEB24116) | mouse gut metagenome | biome: mouse gut; feature: mouse-associated habitat; material: faeces | place: Denmark | collected 2011 | reverse complement strand
TCCGGGCTCTTTTTCGCCCTATTGGGAGTCTATCTTTTTTTCGCCTCCTCCGCCATAAATCTACATTTTTTCCTCGGCGTTTTCTTTCATTTTATCACTGGCGCTGACAAGAAATGGAATGGAGTTCTGCGTCTGTTATTGTAGAAAAAGATTGTTCTAATTTCTCCCTCATTGCCTGCCGCTTGCGTGCTTTTAACACCGATTTGTCAATAGCCGATTTGATGTAGGCTTCAAAGGTCATTTCATTGAATTGTTCATACCGCCTGTCCATAAGCCGTCTCCTTTTGCCTTTCTATAACCTAACTTCCTCTAAATGGATGTGTTTCCCGCTATTCGCAAAAAGTAGTCAAAACTTCCAAAAAGGTTGTTAGAAACGACTGTTTTTTCAATTCATGTCTCATGGTGAGATCTATTTTTTCGACACATTTAGCGCAGAAAAGCAAAAGAAAGCAGGGCGGTTTGATTGAACCGCCCTGCTTTCTGACATTGCCAACTTTAATCAAACTCTTTCCAGAAATCTTTTATAGCTGCTTCATAGCCCTCTTTATCAAAATAACAGCTCATCCCATGATCCGCTCCAGGCACAATAAACAGTTTTTTAGGTGCGGCACAGGCTGTATAATTCTTATAAGTCATGCGCTGGGTGAGAGAGGCACAGTGGGCAGCAAAGGAGGCAGAGAAAACTTCTTTTCCGGCTGGCTGATTTGTTTCTGCTACTTCCAAAATACTGTGGAGGAGATCATCAATACCGAACTGATTTACGTATAGGAGAAGCTGTAACAAAAAGCGAAAGACAGGGGTTCAACCACATCTTTGAAGGACTCTATCTTAAAAAATTTACTGAAAGGATCACCACGCCTAACACAGTCAGCACAATGCCCACAGCTCTGTTAAGCGTTTTCGCACTTGCCCTGTGCGGCAATCCTTGCCCATAGCAACGTAAACACCATGCAGAGAATAAGACACCACAAGTCAGGCGCACCCCCGATTGCAAAATGACTGACAGCACCGGTCAATGCCGTAAATGCCATAATAAAGACGCTGGTGCCAACAGCGGTTTTTAATTCATATCCCAAAACACTGGTCAACAGAAGAAGCATCATCATCCCGCCGCCTGCACCGATAAAACCGCAGATGAATCCAACGACTGTACCGCAGACGATGGATTGAAGGATGCGTTTTTGGGCACTTACATTTGCCATCGTCTCTTTTGTGGTCATGACAGGTTTTACAATGAATTTGATACCCAGCAGCATAGTCATAAAGACGGAGAAACTACCCATCATAGTGTTGGGAACAAGGCTGGCGCTCCAACTGCCTACTAAAGTAAAAAGCAATACAGCTGCCATCATAACAAAGCCGTTGCGGATGTCAAGGTTTTTATTCTTCCCATAGGTATAGGCGCTGGCCGCGCTGGCTAATACATCGCTTGCCAAAGCAATACCTACTGCCTCATAAGCTGGCATATTCAAAAACGTGATGAGCATGGGACTGATTACAGCTGCCGCACTCATTCCAGCAAAACCTGTACCAAGTCCAGCACCAAGCCCGGCGAAAAAGCATACCAAGATTTTTATCATTTTGCGTACTCCTCCAAATGATTCTTTATGTTCTCTTTCATTCGTGTCAAAAAGGAATAAAGCTGTTGTCGTTCTTCCATATCAAAGCCATCCATGACAATGTTTGCAAAAGCGGATTGCCGAGTTCGTCCCTCTCGAATAACGTCGTCTGCTTTTTTTGTCAGTCTCAAATGGATACGCCTTTTGTCATTGCCCTCTGAAAATTTGACTATATAACCGTTTTGCTCCAATGATTTCAGAGAAGTAGACACATGAGATTTGGCGAGGTAACGGATTTCCGATATTTCTGCGGCAGTGTCATACTTCGGATTATTGGCTAAAAACAGAAGGATGTCCAGTTCCGTCCGTGTGATGCCGCAGTCTTGGCATACGGGTTCTACACACATACCATATAGTGACCGGAAGGACGGCTGGACATCCCATAAATTCGTTGGTAGCATAAAGCAGGCCTCCTATAACAGTTCTAAACAGAACGTTCTGTTTAGAACTGTTATAGCACACTGGTACTTCGCTGTCAATATCAAATTCCGTTCTGTAGAGGCATTAAAAATCCTTGATGAAAGGAAGTTCAGCTAATAAAAGAAGTCAATAGGAGAATGAAAAAATCATGTAGCTACGGGGTCAGGAGAGGCAAAGGCTTTGCGGTGTTTCTCCGGCGTAATAAAAGAAAAGGGCTTGTCCCAGCTTCTTGCCATAAACGGGGATGTTTTTTCCGTACTCGGAACACCTGGGCCACTGGCTCCGCCTGTTCCACCTGCATAATTCCCTGGTCTGCATGAGAAATGGAATGGAGCTCTGCATCTGTCATTGTAGAAAAAGATTGTTCTAATTTCTCCCTCGCTGCTTGTCGTTTGCGCGCTTTCAGCACCGACTTGTCGATAGCCGATTTGATATAGGCTTCAAAGGTCATTTCATTGAATTGCTCATATCGCCTCTCCATAAGCCGTCTCCTTTTGCCTTTCTATGACCTAACTTCCTCTAAATGGGTGGGTTCCCCGCTATACGCAAAAAGTAGTCAAGACTTCCAAAAAGGTTGTTAGAAACGACTGTTTTTTTAATTCACGTCTCATGGTGAGATTTATTTTTTCGACACATTTAGCGCAGAAAAGCAAAAGACAGCAGGGCGGTTTGATTGAACCGCCCTGCTGTCTGACATTCCCGGCTTTAATCAAACTCTTTCCAAAAATCTTTTATAGCTGCTTCATAGCCCTCTTTATCAAAATAATAGCTCATCCCATGATCCGCTCCAGGTACAATAAACAGTTTTTTAGGTGCGGCGCAGGCTGTATAATTCTCATAAGTCATTTCAATGGGTACAAAGTGATCCTCGGTGCCATGGACAAACAGCACAGGAACCTTACAGCATTTCAGCGCGTCTACCGTGGAATATTCATCTGTCGCCATCTGGAACCGCTTTTTGAACATTGTTTCAGCCATGATTCCTCGTAAGCCATAGGGCATATGCAGGTTTTTGTTGACAACATGTTTCCAAATCGCCTGTGGTGATGTGAACCCGCAGTCACCGGCAATTCCATGCACATTGCTGGGCAAATCCAGGCCAGCGGCCATCAGCACTGTGGTTGCCCCCATGGATACGCCAGCAAGGTAGATTGGCAGTTCGCTCCCACATCGTTCCGTGACCCAACCTACCCAATCCAACACGTCATATCGCTCCACCAAGCCAAAGCTCATGTATTCGCCACCACTGCTGTTCTGCCCCCGTTGTTCCGCATATAAAACGCTGCAATCATTTTTCTCCCAAAAACCGGCCATCGTACCAAAATCGTAGGCCCATGAGGTCCGCCAGCCGTGCATAGCGATAATGATTCGTTTCGGATTTCTGCACGGTATAAAATGTCCAACCAAAGTGGTTCCGTCATGACTGGTGATCTCCACCGTCTCGTTTTCTTTTGATTCAAGCCGTTTTGCCGCCGCGTTCAGTTCGGTCAGGAAAGCGCTATCCTGTTGGATTCCGGAAATCAGATCTCCCGCTTTTTGCATTGCCTTCGGCCCCTCCCGATCAACAGCCGCTTTCACGAGGAATTTTGTGGTGAGGTAGGTAGATAAAGATACAACAGCCGTGGCGGCAATTACAACACCAGACGCTTGCAGATATTTTTTGCTGCTTTTCATAATGTCATCCTTTACAAAAGTGATTGAGTGGAACAATTGCCTGCTTTGATATATATCGCTATTCTTCCCCATCAAGTGCGGGAAAACAACGTTTTGTAAGGCGAATGCTTACTGCAATAAGATCCAACCCAAGGAGAATAATGTGCCCCTCGAATTTCTCCGTTGGATAAAGCAACAGCATACTCGAAAAAGTCATACGAATAAGAAATTCAGCAAATGATCCAAAGGAGGCCGTCTTTGTGCCGATTGCCTGAATGGCACGAGACAAGGATTTTGATGCCTTTCGGATTCCAATGATTGCCCATGTTGTCCCCATAGGGCCTATAGATTCTGACCCATGGATGATAAAGACAATTCCGACCGTAAGCAGGACAAAGCCGTTTGCCAATTCTACAGAATGGTCTACCCATGCTCCGCCCTTGCGGAAATAGGCTATGCAGTACAGTATGCCGGCCAGCACCATGGCTCCACCCAAAACATAGGGCAGCCCTACCGTAATTGGGCCTGGAAAAATGATACACAACAACCCGATGCTGGCAAACAAACCACAAATAAAACGCTTCATAAGCTTTGTGTCTCCCCTTCTTTCCTCATAAACGTCAAAAAATCTGCGCTAATCAGTAAGAAAGGACACGATTCTATGTCCATCGGAATACCCCTTTGCATAGAGACGGGCCATACAGTTGGGCTTCCGTTTCAAAGTGGTAACACCACAAGTATTATCTGGGGCGACAAAAAGCAGTTTTCCCTGATCTGCATACTTTTTTGCCTGAGCTATCCTCACATTATACTGTCCGGCCCGGTGTTCCAGTCGATGTGCGGCCATTGGATATGTTTTTCGGATTCTGGCGGCCAGAAATTTGTCTTTTTTCGAGGTGCGCACCGTGTCCAAAGGAAGGGTCAAGACAAGAATTACCTTGTCGCAGCCCAATTCAAAGGCTTTTTCAAAGGGGATGGTGTCCCCCAATGCGCCGTCATAATATGGAACCATGTCGATGAATTGAGGCTTGCACACATATGGAATGGCACAAGACGCCTTCAATACATCATAATTGTCCTGGCTAATATCATTCTTGCTGAAATATTTGGGGTTTCCACTCTCTGCCTCGGTAGCAACCATTAGAATTTCCATCGGATTTGCCATGAATGCCGGATAATTCAACGGATCTACTCCTGCGGAATTGCTAAGGGTTCCATAAATATAGTCCAAATCCAGGAAAGACCCTTTGCGGATGAAATTTTCCCAACCCATATATTGTTTCCGTTGAGAATATTCCGCAAAAAAGCGCTGGTTGCGTTGAGATTGCCCTGCGGCAAAGGATGCAAGGTTGGCGCTTCCCGCCGAGACGCCGATCCCCAGGTCAAAGCGGATTCCTGCGTCCAGGCAAAAGTCGAATACCCCGGCAGCATAAATTCCCCGCATACCGCCGCCTACGTCAACAATTCCTGTTTTCTTTTTCATCGTATGCGGCCTCTTTCTTATTTTTCTTTCGGTAGATATAACAACTGATGATTGACACTACACTTACCGCTATCTGAACCGCAAATGGGATTAAGAACGCTGGCGATATAGGATCGGCTATATTTGTCCCCATAATCGGAAAGGTAACGATTGGTAAGGCCATCCCTAAAGTGCTCCCAGTCAAATACTTAATGTAATGTATGCCTATTGCTCCCATATAGAGGCTCAATACATCGCTGGGCAGAATATTGACTGCTCGTGTGAAAAATGAAAGGACAAATTCATGGCTTGTCCGCACCTGTCTTAATGCTGCTGCTTTGGGATATTTACTGACAATGTGATCAATCACACCCTTTCCAAGCTGGCGCCCCAGCCAGTAGGGAAGGGACAGCATAATGCAAGCTCCAACGGTATTAAGCAGGATTGCAGTTGGCAACGGGAAAAGAATGCCATTTGCAATAAAAAGGAAACCACTGTATATAAAAACACTTACACTTTTCAGTGCAAAAAGGAACAGCATAAAAACAGCGGCAAGCACTGTGTTCTGCGGTGAATGGCCTAAAACTCCATCAACTGTAAAGTATTCTCTGTGCCGAAAGCATACGATCAGGATAGCGGCCCAAATAAAAATAAGGATAATTTTGTATATGCGTTTATACTGTATCTTTTCATCCGAAACTTGTTTCGACATAAAACGTCCCCTATTTCACTTGAAGAAAGACCGCAGTTGGGAGCACATGCTGCGGCCTTTTTTCAGCATACTATATCAGTCGGAGCATACAAGGCAAGTATTTCCCGCAAAGATGGCTCCAACGTATTTTCCATAGTTAGAGCATCATCCCCGTCAATCCCGTTTTTCCTGTTTTTCAGCATGGCTGGCGCCCCACAGCCGTTCTGCCTCCGGCTTCCAGCATTGGGCATAAGAAACGCATTTGTCGCACAGATGATCAACGCTCTCCGGGGATTGTAGATCAGTAGAGTGGGCCCCAGTGCGGTGCACCATCTCCCGCAGCTTCTCAGGGTTCTCCAGCATGGGACAGGGGAGCAGGTGATTATCGTTGAAGGGCTGCCCGTCATGATACGCCATGAACATGGGGGATCGCAGACAGTCCAGCAGGGATTTCTCCCGGATGTTGGAATCGGAATAGTGGACGAACACACAGGGATCGACGTCGCCGTTGGCATTGATGTGGAGGTATCGGCGGCCCCCGGCAATGCACCCGCCCACATATTCGCCGTCGTTTTGGAAGTCCATGGCAAACAGGGGCTTGGTGGAGCGGATTTCCCGGATGCGGTAGTACATCGCTTTCCGCTGCTGAGGATTGGGCATCAGCGCCGGGACAGCATCATTGCCCACGGGCATATAGTGGAAGTACCAGATGAACTGTGCGCCCCACTTTACCAGCTGGTCGATGAACTCATCGGAGCTGATGGAGTCCAGGTTCTGGCTGGTATAGCAGGCGGAGATGCCGAAGGGCAGGCGCTTCTGTCGAAGGATGGACATGGTCCGGAGCACCTTCTGGTACACGCCGTTTCCGCGGCGGCCATCGGTGGCCATTTCAAAACCTTCCAGGCTGATGGCGGGGATGAAGTTCTTCACCCGCAACATATCGTCCGCAAATGCCTCGTCGATGAGGGTAGCGTTGGTAAACGCGAGGAACTGGCAGTCCGAATGCTTCTGACACAGGGCGATGATGTCCTTGCTTCTCACCATGGGTTCGCCCCCGGTGTAGATGTACATATAGACGCCCAGCTCCTTACCCTGCTGGATAATGGAGTCGATCTCATTTAGAGACAAATTTAGCTTATTACCGTATTCGGCAGCCCAGCACCCGGTGCAGTGAAGGTTGCAGGCGCTGGTAGGGTCCAGTAGGATAGCCCAGGGGATATTGCAGTTGTATTTCGACCGCATTTCTTCTTGGATGGGCCAGCCGACGATATTGGCGTTCAGAAGGAAGTTTTCAAAGGTGGCTTTCAGCACATCATTGTCCACTTCTCGGAAGATGTTCATGAGCAGCTGATGCATATTGTTGTCCGGGTCATTGATGACTGTGCGGAATGCGTCCCGCTGTACAAGGAAACTGTTGGGGCCGTCTCCAGCCAGCCTGTCCACCCATTCCATCAGCTTGGGGAGGTTATGCTCCGGGTCCTTCTCGATGTAGCCATAGGCGGTTTTCAGGCCGAGCTTGCCCAGTGTTTTTGGGATCATAGCGATTCTCCTTTTCTATCTTTTTTGAATCTTCCCAGCGAGACTAAGTGTTTTGCCCTTAATAATTATAAGTGCAAATCATTGTGTATGTCAACGGAATTTTTACCTAAACTAAGTGCAGTACTGATGTTAGGGGATTGTGTCATGAAAGCAAAAAAAGAACTCAATATACAAATCGGGGAGCGCATCAAACGGGCGCGGGAAAAAGGTGGGATGACCCAGGAGCAATTCGCGGAGCTGATCAACAAAACACCGCAGTTTGTATCTGATTTAGAGCGGGGTGTTTCCGGCATTTCCATTGAAACACTGAGGACAATTTGCGAAAAACTGTGTATATCCAGCGACAGTATCCTGTTTGCCAGGCGAGATGAAAATGATGTCTCGGAATTGACAAGCAAATTTCGGAAAATGTCTCATGTGAAGTTTCGTGCTTTGGAGCAGATCGTGAACGCACTACTGTATACCGAGGCCGAGATTGGTAGCGACCAATAATGCAACACAGAGCAAAAATGCGGCGGCAGTCTCAAATGTGAGATGCTGCCGCATTTTTGCAGCATCTTTTTATCGATCACTGGTCAGCCAGTTACTCTCCTGGGAGAAGATGAGGTCGTCTACATCCCCCGGAGCAACGGCGGCCTTACGGGCTTTTTTCATGAGGGAGCCTCCTTCCAGGTGGGATTTTACAACGCAGCTGAGTATGTGGAACGGAGGCACAAGCGGCTAAATGACATGGTACTCCTTCAGCAGCTTTTCGATGTCGGTGCCCTGCGCCTTGCTCAGAACCTTGTGCAGGGCGAACTTTTCGATGAGGTTCAGGCTCATGTCCGTCAGGGGCTTGCCGTCCCGAAGCTTAACGGAGGCGTCCAGCAGGTCGCGCACGTCGTAGGTGCTGCCCCATACCTCGGGCACGCCCCGGTCTACGTCCAGCAGGGTATACACCGCCTCCATACCGGTGCGCATGGAATATTCGGTAGTGAAGATGGTGTCCCGGGCCGTCTCGGCAAACTGTCCCAGGAAAGCGAAGTTAACAGCGCCATCAGGCACCACCTTCGGGCGGTCCGTGTCGTTGCGGGGCATGAAGAAGGCGTCGATATAGGGCATCATGACAGGCACAGTGTTGGCGCTGTGCTCTGCCAACCCCTCGATCTGATCCTCGGGCACACCCAGGTGGTACAGCCACTCCATGCAGATCTCCTTGCCGGTGCACTCCCGCATGGGCTTCTTCACGTAGTCGCCGGGCACGTCGGTGAACAGGGAGTACACCCACACCAGGCAGTGATCGCGGGGCTGCTCCCGGAACTGGGGCTGGCGGTTGATGGTCCAGCTCAGCAGCCAGGAGGAATCCTTCACGGTGACGATGCCGCCGGTGACCACCTTGCCGGTGAAGGGATCCCGCTTGCAGATGTTCTTGATATAGGGGATGATCTGCCCGTCCAGGGTCTCCACCGTGGCAGACATCCAGTTGGTCTGCTCCGGGTCGTAGCAGAACTTGTCCGGGTTGCCGAAGGACGGGTCCTGGGCGGCAATCTTACGCCACATATCCCAGCCGCCGCCGGGCTTGATCTCGGTGTTGTAGGGGGCCGGGGTGTTCTGATCGCCCATGGTGGAATTTTCCACGCAGCCGCCGTTGGTGATGAACACCAAATCGTTCTCCGTCAGATCCACAAAATTCTGGCCTTCCCCGGTGGTCAGCTCAATCCGGCTGGCCAGCTTTTTGTCCGGCTGGATGTCAAACTCCACATTCACCACCTTGGTGTTGTAGTGGAACTGCACGTCGTGCTCCTCCAGGTACTTTACCATGGGCAGAATCATGGATTCGTACTGGTTGTAGCGGGTAAAGCGCAGCGCCTTGAAGTCAGGCAGGCCGCCGATGTGATGGATGAAGCGCTTGATATACCGCTTCATTTCCAGGGCGGAGTGCCAGTTCTCAAAGGCGAACATGGTGCGCCAGTAAAGCCAGAAGTTGGAGTTCAGCACCTCGTCGCCAAAGAAGTCAGTGATGCGTTTGTCATAGAGCTGCTCATCGGGGGTAAAGAACAGCTTCATGATCTCCATGGCAGCCTTGTCGGACACGGCGAACTTGCCGTCGGTGTGCGCGTCCTGCCCCCGATTGACGGTGGCACGGCACAGGGAGTAGTTGGGATCTTCCTTGTTCAGCCAGTAATACTCGTCCAGCACACTGACGCCCTCGGTCTCAATGGAGGGGATGGAGTGGAACAAATCCCACATGACCTCGAAATGGTTGTCCATCTCACGGCCGCCCCGCATGACATAGCCCACGTTCTCAAACTTCCAGCCGTCGCAGGCGCCGCCGGGGATGGGATCCTTCTCGAAGATGTGGATGTGCTCGCCCTTCATCTGGCCGTCCCGAACCAGATAGCAGGCGGCGGTAAGAGCGGCCAAACCGGTGCCAATGATGTAGGCCGATTTGTGATCCACGCCTTCCGGTTTCTTGGGGCGGGCGAAAGCCTCATAGTTACCACTGGAATAATACATATATAACATCCTTTCCCGAGCCGTTTTCTACGGCTCATTTGTTTGATGAGCTTATGATAAGGCACATCGCGCCATTTCACAATGCACAAAAAAACCACCATGATAAAATTTTTATCATGGTGGCTCAATCGATAATATTTTAGACATTTCCCCCAGAATGTAAGGGCTTGTCAACACGGAACGTATTCAGCGCACGAATCACATTTCCGTGAACCAGTTGACTGGTTCGTTCCACGATGGCCGCAGCATCCTCTTTCATGCCGTTGTCAATCCATTCCAGCATAATCCCGATAAAGGCGTACTCATAAAATTTTGCTATAAATTTCTTGTCCGACTCACTGATTGCCATCCCAGATGACTTTTCCTCCACCACGTCCAAAATCAGATTGTGAACCAGCGGATTCAGGTATTGCTCAACCCGCTCCCGGCCCACAGAACGATAGACACTCAGGACGAAGGGCTTGTTGTCCTCTACCGCACGGAAAATATTGAGGAAACCTGCCTGCCAGGTATCGTAGGTCTTTTTTCCATCCAGTGCTCGGGCGACATCCTCCTCACAGGTCCATTCCACCAAGTCATAGACGTCTTTGAAATGGTAGTAGAAGGTCATGCGGCTGACGCCGCATTTCTCGGCAATGTCGTTGATAGTAATCTTATTTAGCGGCTTCTGAAGCAACAGAAGCTTTAGCGACGAGGCCAAGGCTCGTTTTGTGATCTGAGACATAGGCAAACCTCCTCTACACAGTTTCTGATGTGTACAAAATCCATTCATTTCGGAATCGTCCAATTCAGGGACTCCTTAAAGATAAGTATAATCCATCCCGGAAAAACCGTCAAGATTTTTATGGTTGAAGTCGAATTCAAGTTCGAGGGGGGCCTCTCATGCACAACTGAAATTTGAAACAAGAGGACAAGGCCAAAATCTCCATTCCCCCTTGACAACAGCTTTAGAACCATTCGCCCTTTGGTGATAATTCTATTTTTTCTAAAACACCCTTGACAAAGTTTATCTGAGTACAAAGCTATGGGCTTCATGTATATGATTACTCCAGCGATGCGAAAAAGGTGGACCAGCTTTACTATACCGGCATGGGTGACAGCCAGTACTACAGCCACGAGATGGGTCATATGGTCACAAGCTCCGCTGCCGTCCTAAATGGCTGGGACAAGACCTGTTCCACCTGGGAAAGTCTTAGTACAAGCCCATATAGCTACGTTTCTGACTACACTATGACAAGCCGCCCGGAGGACTGGGCCGATACTTGGGCCTACCTGTGGCACCGTACCAACAATGTTGTGTCTGGCTGCTCTGATCCCGGCTTGAAAGCAAAAGTACAGTACCTCAGTGAAATTTTGGATAAAAATTATAAAACATTTGATGCCAGCAAAACACCTTGGGCCACAATATTAAATAAATGATAAAAGCTTCCCTCAAAAGCACGATTAGAGTGCTTCTGAGGGAAGCTTCATTATAGTTCAAATATTTCAAGGAATGATCTATCAGTTTCCTCAAGGATTATTTCCGAGATTTTTCATACACTACCGCCTCCATGAACCACAAATCGAGTGAGCGGGTCAATCACGATGA
>OFFJ01002551.1_pt1 | contig 11479 bp, 11 predicted proteins | sample 1521261 | NCBI WGS metagenome assembly OFFJ01 (sample SAMEA3504122, study PRJEB24116) | mouse gut metagenome | biome: mouse gut; feature: mouse-associated habitat; material: faeces | place: Denmark | collected 2011 | reverse complement strand
CCGCCGCAAGCACCGCCTCCTCGAAGGTTTCCGCAAACTGGTAATCCGTAAACCCACATGTAAGCGCATCCCTTGCAATCTTCTCCCTAGTCGCGCCAACCAGGATCAGCTTCTTGACTTTCCCTTCAAAACTGTTGATCCAATCCGTATATACCGAATCCTTGTCGTACCCGCCGCCAATCAGCACGGTGGGGCGGTTCATCGCCTGAATGCCTTTGATCGCGGCGTCTGGGTTCGTACCCTTGGAGTCATTATAATACACGACTCCCTTTTTCTCCGTCACATACTCAATCCGATGCTCCACTCCCTTGAACGCCAGCACGCTATTTCTGACTATCTCCTCAGGCACACCGTACACTAAAGCCATTGCCGCAGCCGCCATGACATTTTCATAGTTGTGGGTTCCCAGAAGATTCAGTTCCTCCACCCGGCAGACCAAAATCTCTTCCCCATTTTTGTAAATAATATTGCCGTCCTCAAGATAGATTCCCTTTTCTAGTTTACGCTTGCTGCTGAAATATAGAACCTGCGCCCGTATATTTTCGCCAAATTCCCGCGTAAGCACATCCTCATAATTCAGGATACAGTAATCTTCTTCCGTCCGGTTCTTTGCAATATTCTTCTTTGCATTCACATAGGCTTCCATGGTATGATGGCGGTTCAGATGATCCGGCGTAAAATTCAGAATTGCGCTGACCCTGGGACGAAAATCAATGATTGTCTCCAACTGGAAACTGCTCATCTCCGCCACCGTGACAGAATCCTCATCCATCTCCAAAGACGCCGTGGTGTACGGATTGCCGATATTGCCCACCACGAAGGTCTTTTTATAATTCCCCATAATCTCGCCAAGGAGGGCTGTTGTAGTCGTCTTCCCATTGGTTCCCGTAATGGCAAGCACATCTCCCTTCCCGGCTTCATAGGCAAGCTCCACCTCGCCCGTAATCAGTATCCCCGCATCCCGCATTCGGTTCACAATCGGCAAATCCGTCGGAACGCCGGGACTTAGGACCACGATATCTAACGTATCGTACAATTCCTCCGGGAACGCGCCGATTACAATCTCCGCCCTGCTCCCTTCTCCCAGTTTCTGGCGCACTTCCCTGGCATCTAGTTTCTCATTGCCATCGTAAAGCGTCACATAAGACCCCTTTGCCTCCAAAAGCTTTGCCGCGCCGATTCCGCTGATTCCCGAACCAAATACCAGAACCTTCTTCTTCGTTACTTCCATATTCAATGTCTCCTCCTACATAGCCATCAGCGCAATCAGGCAGAGGAGCGCCGTGATAATGGAAAATACCGCTACCACCCTCGTCTCTGACCATCCGCACAGCTCAAAATGATGATGTATAGGCGCCATCTTAAAGATACGCTTGCCGCCTGTTTTCTTAAAATATGTCACCTGTATCATGACAGACAGTACTTCTACCAGATAGATCATACCTACGATGATGATAAATACCGGCATCTGAAGCATATACGCCGTAGACGCCACGAATCCCCCAAGCGCCAGAGAACCCGTATCCCCCATGAACACACTTGCCGGATATACATTAAAAAGGAGAAATCCAAGCAGCGCGCCCACCACGGCACAAGTCACCGGCTCTATCCCGCTTCCGGTCCCGATCGCAACCACCGTAAAGAACGTCGCAACCAGTACTGTCACACTGGATGCCAGTCCATCCAGGCCGTCTGTAAAGTTCACTCCGTTTACGGTTCCTATGACTGCGAAAAACATAACGGGGATCGCAAGCCATCCAATATTCCAGTATTTCCCTCCGGTAAACGGGATCAGCATGGCTAAGGACACATCTGTGAACTTCACCATATAAAACGCGAATACCGCAGTGACCACGATCTGAAGCGCCATCTTCTGCTTCGGATACAATCCGTCGGACCGTCTCATGACTACCTTGAGATAATCATCCAGAAAACCGATCATGCCAAATCCCAGCGTCACGAACAGGATCGGGATGATCTTCGGATAATCGCCGATATAGAATACAGACGTGATCACGACACTAAGAAGAATGATCACCCCTCCCATGGTCGGCGTACCCGCCTTCTTAAGATGGGACTTCACGCCGTCTTCCCGCTCTGTCTGCCCCATCTTCAGTCTCCTGAGCACCGGAATGATCAAAGGTCCCATGATCACGCTCAATATAAATGCAATCAATACCGGAATAAAAACTTTATAATCCATATATCCACCTCTTTGTCTCTTTCGTTATTTCTTCTTACAGCTTAACCTTAAGTATTCTTACGGAAGTCAGATTCAACACCGTTTAGTATACTTCATTTCCTACTCTTTTTCAATGCCAAGATAGGGTAATATACTCTCAAATATATTTCTTACCACAGGCGCCGCGATCGTTCCTCCGTAATATACCCCCTGCGGATCATAGATGACACACATTCCCAGTACCTGCGGATCGTCCGCAGGCGCGAATCCGATGAAGGAGGAGATATACCGGTTGGCGCTCCTTGGCAATGTCTGCGAAGTTGCCGTCTTCCCTCCGATCTCATAGCCTTCTATGTATGCATTCTTTCCGGACCCTTCCGACACTACGCTTTCAAGAAGCATACGCATCGTGGCGGATGTTTCCTCTGATACAATATTCTTCTTTTCTTCGTACCGGAACTTTTCCACTTCTTTTCCTTCACTGTCCAATACTCTTACTCCAAAATGCGGAGTGACTCTTCTGCCTCCGTTCACCAGAGAGCTGACCGTCGTTGCCATCTGCATCGGCGTCACCTGGAAAGACTGTCCAAAACTCATGGTCGCAAGCTCCACAAGTCCCACATTCTCCTTCTTGTGCATGATCGTGCCCGCTTCTCCCGGCAGGTCAACCCCCGTCATGTCCATCAATCCGAACTGACGGAAATAATGATAGAAATCCTCCACGCCCAACCTAAGCCCGATATCAATAAATACCGGATTGCAGGAATTCTGTATCCCCTGGATGAACGTCTCCCCGCCGTGTCCTCCCACTTTATGGCATCTGATCTTGCGGTCTTCCACTACCCGGTATCCCGGACAGCTGAACTGATCTTCAAGCTTCACTGCGCCTGCCTCAAGACATGCCGACGCCGTAATGATCTTAAAAGTAGATCCCGGCTCATAGGTATCGTTGATGCATCCGTTCCGCCACATCTGGTTCAACGCATCCTGCTTTTTATCATCCGGCATATTCTCGCTGTCTTCGCCTGTATTCAGGGTAAACGGATCGTTCAGATCAAACTCCGGGACATTGACCATGGCAAGGATCTCTCCGTTCTGCGGATTCATCAGCAGGATCCCTACTTTTTCCGCCTGCTTTTCTTCCATCACCTTCTCCGCCATCTGCTGCGCGTACATCTGGATATTATAATCCAGGCTGATCTGCAGCGTATTGCCTGCCTTCGGCTCCAACCGGTCCTCCGCAACGCCTTCCAGTTCAATCCCTCTTGCGTCCGTCGTAGTCAGTATGGTGCCGTCCACCCCTTTCAGATATTTTTCATACTTTACCTCCAGTCCGATGATCCCCTGGTTATCTCCTCCGGTGAACCCCAGGACCTTAGACGCAAGTTCATTGTGCGGATAATATCTCTTGAAGTCTTCGTCCACTTTCACTCCGTCAAGCTCCATATTGCGGATCGTATCACCGGTCGCCTTCTCTACATTCGTCTTAATACGCTCCATCGAGGACACTTTCTCTACCCTTCGGCGTACGGTATCCTCATCCATCTCAAGCGCTTCCGCCAGCGCCTTTATCACCTTCTCCGGTTCTCTGACCTGGCTGTGGATCACCGATATCGTACATACCGTCTTATTAGTAGCCAGCACCGTTCCGTTTACATCCACAATCTCTCCCCTCGCTGCCTTGATCTTACGCGCTCTCTCGTGCAGATCCTCTGCCTTCTTCTGATAATATTCTGCGTCAAAGACCATCAGATAGACAAGCCTTCCCACCAACGCCAGGATGACCGCTGCGGCGCAGACGAATACGACCAGGATCTTTCTCTTATTATATGTCTTATTCTTCATAAATATAAAAACCTCACAGAAGCTATTTCTAATAATTTATTATAGCTTTTGCAAGGTTATGAATCCTATATGAGATAAGTCCCTATGCAATTAACCTGCGTTATCCTCATTTGCCGCAGATTTCTTAACTCCAAGATACGGGAATACCTCCTTCATAATGTCGGACGCAAGCTGCATGGCATAAGAACTGGACGCCTGCTCCGCCACATTCGGCTCGTCAATGACGGCGTATACCACCACCTCCGGATTCTCCTGCGGAGCATATCCGATAAATGACACAAGATATTTCCCGTTCCCCCGCGGCTGCTTCTCTGCCGTCCCGGTCTTTCCGCCCACGTCATACCCTTCAACCGCCGCCTTCGCACCGGTTCCTTCCTGTACGACTCCGAGCATATAGTCTTTGATGATATCGCTGGTCTCCTTAGAGATCGTCCTCTTAAGCAATGTGGGATTCTTATTCTCTATCAGATTCCCGTTCTCATCCCAGATCTGTCTCACCACATGAGGCTTATAGTAATCCCCTCCGTTGATCAGCGCGCAGAATGCCGCCGTAAGCTGTGTCATCGTCACATTAAAGTTCTGCCCGAAGGAATTGGTCGCCAGGCTTGCGGGATCCATATCTTCCGCATTATATAAGAGTCCCAGCGCCTCGCCCGGCAGATCGATCCCTGTGTATTCTCCGAAGCCAAAAAGCTTCTGATACCTGCAGAATTCTTCTTTCCCGATCGACTGCCCGATATTCATCAAAGCTACGTTACAGGAATTCTCCAGGGACCGCTTAAGCGACTGCGCGCCGTGCCCCTGCCGGTTACTGCAGTGGATATCATGATCTCCGATATGGAGCATCCCTCCGCATGTATAACCTTCCTCTCCGGTCAGGACTCCCATCTCCAGCCCCGCCGCTATGGTAAATGGTTTAAACGTAGAGCCCGGCTCATAGAACTCACTGACACAGAAATTATTCCAGAGCTGATTGTATTTCTCGATCTTCTCCTCATCTGACATAGCCGCGATCTCTTCTTCCGTATAATATCTCGTCAGATCCCTGGGCTGGTTCAAATCAAAATTAGGATAGGTCGCCTCCGCCAGAATCTCCCCATTCTGGGGATTCATAATGAGAACCGCCGTGTTCTTGCTGCCTTCTCCCGGTCTTGCCTCGTTCTTGTGCGCCTCGTTAAATGCCAAAATATGCTTCTCCACAATATTCTGCACCTGCAAGTCAATGGTGGAAACTACGGTATTCCCTGTGGTCGGTTCCTTAACTGTCCGCTCAAATGTGGAATCCTCGTCCAGATATCCGTATTCTTTCCCGTCCGTCCCGTTCAGGATCGAATTGTAAGACGCTTCAATCCCACAGCTCCCTACATTTCCATTGACCGTGAACCCAATCACATCGCTGGCCAACGTATTATAAGGATATTTCCGGATATAGTCGTCTTCCAGCCAGATTCCCCGGACGTTGGGATAATTCTCATCGTCCGCGTCGATTGCCTCGAACGCCTGCGCCGTCTCGTAGTCCACGCTTTTCCTTAAAATACTGTACCTGCTTGAGGGCTTCTCTTCAATAATCTGGCGCACCGCCGCTTCCTCGATCCCGAAACAGTCCCTAAGCACTGCTATGGTAGGCTCTACATAATCCTCGTCGCTTAGCATATACTGGACGTCCAAAATCACGTTGTATACCCGCTCGCTGGTGGCAATCTTCGTCCCGTTGCGGTCCACAATATCCCCCCGCTTAAAGGGAATCGTCCTGCTGTCATACTGCTGCCTGTCAAGCACGATTTTGGTATAGTCCGAACCGTTGGACGCATTAATATAAGTAATCCTTCCCACTAAGATAACAAAAGCCAGTATAATCGTCACAAACAATAATACCAGCTTTTTCTGCATGAATTTTGAAAATTTTGTCCGTAATAAACTCTTTGTATTTTTTGCCATGTCACACCCCTATCTGTTGCGTTTACCTGATTGGGCGAGCACACCGTCATCCGGAATCTCCTCAAACTGCTTGACATAATCCGTGGCCGGGTTGTCGTATTCCACAATCTGCTCCGGAGATGCATAGACCATGCCTAGTTGGTTCTGAGCGCGATCCCTGATCTCGTCAAGATTCACGGAATCCATCACGGCGTTAAACTTTGCGTTATTCTCTTCTTTTAAGTTCGCCAGCTCCTTCTGCATTGCCGTAATGTTCTTCGAGCGGTCCGTAATGCGTGACTGTAATTTTACGTAGTTCACGCAAACGATAACTGCCATGACCGCCGCCACAGTAAGGAAAATCACATAGGCGGAATTCATATGAAGCGCCTGTTTCCTGTTCTTTAAAACCTGCTTACTTACCTTCTTCTTCGGTCTTTCAGGTGACTGCTCATGGTACGCCGGCTCCACCTCCACCGCCACATTTCCGTAAACATATGGCGCCTGGCTTCCCCGTCTTCTGTACTGCTGCCCATGATTGACACGATTCTTTGCTGCCATGTAAGTCACCCCTTTCCCGTCAAATATCCTGCCTTCTTCTGTTATGCCCGTTCAAAGATCCGAAGCTTCGCGCTCTTTGCGCGGCTGTTCTCCTTCAGTTCTTCCTCGCCCGGCAAAATCGGCTTTTTCGTAACAATACTCCCCTTTGGGACTTTCCCGCATACGCATACCGGAAAATCCGATGGACAGGTGCATGGATGCTCATTCTTCTTAAATGCGCTCTTCACGATCCTGTCTTCCAGTGAGTGGAATGTTATGATACATAACCTCCCTCCTGGATTCAGCAAATCGATCATGTCGTCCAAAGAATCCCGCAAGACCTCCAGTTCCCGGTTCAGTTCGATACGAATCGCCTGAAACGTCCGCTTCGCCGGATGCCCGGATTTCTTCTGGAACTTCATTGGTATCGCCCTCCTGACGATCTCCGTCAGCTGCCCTGTGGTCTCGATCTGCCCTTTCTCGCGCTCCATTACGATATGTCTGGCGATATTCTTCGCAAACTTATCCTCCCCGTAATCCCGGATAACGCGGTAAAGTTCTTTCTCTTCATAGCCATTGACAATGTCTCTTGCCGTCATCTTCTGCCTGGTGTCCATCCGCATATCCAGCGGCGCGTCCTCCCGGTACGAAAACCCCCGTTCTGCCGTATCCAACTGGTACGATGATACGCCCAAGTCGAGAATAATTCCATCGACCCTGTCAATCCCTAATTCATGGAGCCGCGACTTCATCTCACAATAGTTGCTCCTGACTATCGTGACCTTCTCCCCGAAGTCTTTGAGTCGAATACCTGCTGCCTTGATGGCAGCGGCATCCTGGTCTATTCCTACAATACTCCCCTTTGATCCCAGACGCTTACACACTTCAAGGCTGTGTCCTCCGCCTCCTAAAGTGCCATCCACATAGGTTCCGTCTGGCTTGATGGATAATCCATCGATTGTCTCCTGTAACAATACTGATCTGTGCCCGAATTCCATATCCTCTCCCTCTTATCAGATACTAAATCCGCTCGCTTCCATATCGGATGCAATATCCTCAATGTTTTCTTCCAATTCAGCATTCTCTGCGTCCCATCTTGCCTTGTCCCAAATCTCGGCACGCTTCCCCATACCGATAAATACTACTTCCTTTTCCAGATGCGCAAACGTTCTCAGACCGGAAGGAATCAATGTCCTTCCCTGCTTGTCCAATTCTCCCTCTATTGCGCTTGCCTGAAAAAAGTGGGCAAAACTGCGGGCTTTCTTGTCAGTCGTAGTAGGTAGTTTGTTCAGCTGCTCTTCAAAGGCGAGCCATTCATTCTCTGGGTATACATACAGGCACTTATCCACTCCCTTAGTTATGAAGAAATTCTCCCCTAATTCTTCACGGAACTTCGCAGGAATAATAAGTCTGCCCTTGGTATCTATATTATGGCTATACTCCCCCCTTAACATGTATGAACCCACCTTCTTCCAAGTGGCTCCACTTTCCCACCACTTTGCTCCACTTTCTACCACTCTCTACCACTTGTCACCATTGTAAACCACTTTTTTGAGTATTTCAACCCTTTTTTCACTTTTAGGGATTTTGCACAAAAAAGGAAAATATGTTCTCGAACAGCCGTTTACCGGCTGCTGAACAACTGTTTTTTCTTCTGCCAAGCCATACCTTACCAGACAAAAAGGAGCAGATAATCTCATAATTATCTGCTCCTCTTTCCTACTGTCTCTTAATAATCTAAGTATATACCGCAAAATATGCTGCCAATCTATGCCCGGCAATATCTCCCCCCTATAGATGCACATCTTTTATTCTGCCGTCCCATGCACTTTCTCAAGCTCTGTATTCAGCCCCGTCATCGCAGAATAATCAAGCTGCGCCTCCTGCTTAGGCTTCTTAGCCTCGTACGTCCCATACGCAGAATAGCCAATCCATCCAATCAGCACCACGCCTACAACCGCCACAACACACTTCCTAAGCGCATTCTGGAACTTCTCCTTCTTCATATTCTTCTTACGGTTCGCTTTTTCCTGTTTATATTTGTCAACTTTCTCCTGGCTCATGTCTCCTGATTTCTCCTTCTCAACCTGATATCCGCATAAAACATAAAACCTTCATGCAGTCCGTACCAGAATTCATTCTACCACAGATTAGAAAATTATACAACCACAATTACACCGCCATCCGCAGCATACATACTGCTGATGCCCGCCGTATCCAAAATGATCGTATCCCTGAAATCCGCTTTCTTCATTAATGTATCCCGCACATATTCTGCCCGTTCCCGACAGTTACAGTGGGAAATCGCCAGGATCTTCTCCTTGGAATCCTTCAAATCTTTCACAACCTCTTCCGTCAGCTTCGCCAGTGCCTTCTTGATTCCTCTTGCCTGCCCGAGCTGTTGTATATTCCCATCCGGCGTCGCGCCCATAACCGGCTTAATATTCAGCGCCGTTGCCACCACTGCCTTAACGCCCTTGAGCCTGCCGTTCTTACGCAGGGTATCCAGCGTCTCCAGGACAAAATAGGTATTCTGTCCATCGATGTAAGCCTCTACCGTCTCAACAACCTGTGAAAATTCCATACCCTTATCTTCACACTCTGCTATCTTCAACGCAATCAGCGTCTCGCCGATGGACGCCGAACGTGAGTTAAATACATAGATATCCTTCTCGCCGTATTCTTCATGGTACAGGTTCTTCCCCAGAATCGCACTGTTATAAGAACCGCTCAGTTCCGCCGACAGCGTTACTGCATACACATGCTGCGCGTCGCAGTGATACCCTTCCATATACCGCTCCGGAGACGGGCAGGAAGACTTAGGCGACGTGGGGCATGCCGCTACGCGCTTCAGGAAATCCGCCTGGTCAAACGTCTCGTCGTCTATTATATGATAAATATCTACGTCAATCTCCAGCGAAGCCGTCTCGTAAAGCCCCGACGCTTTCATCTCGTCTGTCAGTTCTCCACAGCTATCTACTATAATCTTATAACTCATATCCACCCTCCCGGCATGCTCTTATCATACGGTTCTAATCTCACTTGGGCATGTCATTAAATTCTATACTATGTAGTTTTCAATACTACATGGTTTATCATACCATATTTATGCCGGAAAAGAAAGTATTTTATTCGCTGATTTTTATTCTCCCGGACACTCCCAGAGCAATTCCCATCTCTACCATTAGAAACAAACTGGACGTCCCGCCATAACTGATGAACGGCAGCGTAATTCCCGTCGTAGGTATCAGGTTCGTCACAACAGCAATGTTCAGCACCACTTGGAGGGCCACATGAGCAAAGATTCCCGTCACCACCAGAGAGCCGTACATGTCCGGTGCATTCTGCGCTACAAACATTAGCCTGTACAGCAATAACCCAAACAATACCAGCACAATAATCACACCGAAAACGCCTAGTTCCTCACAGACTATGGAAAGAATCATATCATTCTGAACCTCCGGCATAATCATTTTCTGCGCACTGTTCCCAAGACCTTTTCCAAAGAAACCTCCGGACCCCACGGCATATAATCCCTGTAAGACCTGATATCCCCCCTCCTCGGCATGTCCCTCTGGATTGAGCCACACCAGGATTCTGCGCAAACGGAAATTCTTGCTGGTTTCAAGCATCGTCCCTAATACCTTAGCCCCCGCAATCGCACCTGCAATTCCCAGCACCGCAAGGATTACAAAGGGCTTGGTTTTAGGATGTACAACAAATATCATGATACAGGTAATCCCCATCACGATGATTGCCGTACTCAGGTTGTCCGTAAGAAACAAGACGCATGCCGCCGAAAAGCCGCCCCACAGAAGCACCTTCCGGATTCCCTTCCATGTCTTGATATCCTTTCCCAGATTACAGATGAGCACAGGGATAAACAGAATCACGGCAATCTTGGCAATCTCCGCCGGCTGAAGCTGCTGGCCGAAAGGCAGCCGAATCCATCTCCTTGCTCCTTTGACTTCTTTTCCAAGCGGCGTCTGCACCAGAGCCATCATAAAGATAGAAAAGAAGTAAATCATATTCGCCCATTTGATATAAACATGGTAATCAATCTTCTCGACAACATACATACCGACAAATCCGACACCATAGAAAAATAGCTGCCTTTTAAAATAGTACATACTGTCCTCATGTTCGACTAAAGCGCTGTATGCAGTCGTACTGTAAAGCATAACCAATCCAAAACAAATCAGAAAAATCAATACAGTAAGCAGGTTGAAGTCGAAGAAGCGAATCATATTCCCCCTCTTTTTCTCCCTGTCCCTTGTTTTCCCTGTCTTCTGCTTTCTTACTCTTTGATTCTTTGCCATATATTTACACTCCCATCGTATCTATTATACTCAGATACCGCTCTAAAAACAACCTGCAAACGAAGGAAAACACGCACCACTTTCTGAATTTCCCATACACTGTTATTGCAAACGTTCTATGAAAGGAGCAACACATATGCCGAATTATCGCTATAACACATCGGATTACATGCGGCGGAACGGCTGTGGAAGACCTGCGCCTACCCCGGTTCCGATACCGCAGCCCGCACCGTCCTGCCAGTCGGCCGCTCAGCTTATCCCGGAGCCTTCATGCTGTGACGACAATGCCGAGTATGACGAGCTGAATGGAATGCCCCTCGCTATGGCTTACGTTCCATGGCAGGAGTGGCGGAATCTCTACGAAGCAGAAAAAGGATTTCATAAGGGGACTATTTTCGAGGAATTGGATAAACCGTTCAGAGGAATTGGGATGGGAGGTTGTTGCAGATGACGGAGAACAAACCAAACCGCGGCGAATTATTAGAATGGATTAATGTAGTCAGCTTTGCAGTTGACGATGTGAAACTGTTTCTGGATACCCATCCATGCAATGAAGACGCCCTGGAATATTTCGAGGAATTCAAAAAGCAGCGTGTTCAGGCGCTTAAGGAGTATGCAAAATATTATGGCCCGCTGACACTGGATACAGCCCGCACCCCTGCTGAATACTGGGGTT